>Ga0181525_10000186_pt1 | contig 56867 bp, 54 predicted proteins | sample PEATcosm2014_Bin_48_FD_121100 | JGI IMG/M metagenome (GOLD analysis project Ga0181525, IMG submission 121100) | Peatland microbial communities from MTU Mesocosm Facility, Houghton, MI, USA - PEATcosm2014_Bin06_10_metaG | ecosystem: Environmental > Terrestrial > Soil > Wetlands > Peat | place... | reverse complement strand
GGGCCTAGTCTGAACGTGAAGTCCCTGAAGGGCAAGACGGTCTGGTACATCCCGATCACGTTCGAGGACCCCGAGTTCGCGACGACCGCGACCGCGTTGAAGGCGGCCCTGTCCAAGGCCGGGATGAAGCTTCAAACCCGGCGCAGGGGCGGACGACCGACACGACACATGTGATCGCCTGGCCGCTCTCGACAGCCGAGGGGTCGTACGTCGCATTGACCCGAGCGCGTGAGCGCACCCACTTGTACGCGTCAAGCGAACAGCTCGAACTCCCCGAGGCGCGCGAGCAAGCGATCCCCGTGCTCGCTGAGCGACTCGAGCGCTCCGAACCAGACCTCCCGTCGATCCGCATCCCGCTCGCACACGAACAACGCATCGAGCGCGAACATGTCCAGCTAACGCTCGACCCTGACACGGCGGGGAGGAGCGTCGAATGGCTGCGCGTGGAGCGCGAGCGACTCCAGGCGGTCGTGGACAGCTACCCGCGCGACGCAGCCGGCCAGATCGAATCGCTCGAACGAGACATCGAGCGCTTCAAAGCGAGCGTCGAGCGCTGGACGGCAGACGCGGAACGCGACCGCGGCGAGCTCGCCCGATGGGTCCGCTCGCGCGCCGCGGCGACCGCGCACAGCAGATTACGACCCGTATTGCGATCAGCGATGGGAACGCCACGACCGCGCGGAATGCCCTCCACGGCGCCGAGGCAAGGATCGCCGAGATTCAGAACTCAGCCGTAGGCCCGAACGCTTGGGAGGCCGAGCACCCGAAGGTCCGGGAGCAGTTCGACGAAACCGAGCGAGCGTTCAAGCAGCCAGTCGCGCGCGCAGCCGACCACGCGATCGAGCAACCTAGCGAGCACCTCTCGCGTGTCCTTGGCAAGCGACCCAGCCCACACCACCCAGTGGGGCCGGACACCTGGGACCAGGCTGCGCGCGCCATAGAGGCCTACCGCATCACCTACGAGATTAATCCGGCAGAGCCGACGGCGCTTGGCGGTGAGCCAGACCGTCGGGACGCCCGAGGACAGCAGCACATCGATTGGCGAGTGGCCGGCGACCAAGTCGTCGAGGCGCGCAAGCAGCTCGATCTCGAGCTCCCCGGACACGGAGCGACCGAGGAGCGCATGGCAGGAGTCCCGGGTCTGATGCCCGAGGATGACCGTGAGCGGTTACTCGACGGCGGCCATGGCTTGGGACGCTGAATCGGGTCACGGCGGGCATTCCGCTCGCCTTTGACCGAGGCGGGCCCTGACGGACGCGGCTGGTATGTGTGCCGATCGCCCGCGTATCCTGAGGCGTACCCACGATGGCTGACGACGACATCCTTACCGTTGCGCAGGTCGCAGGTCAGTTTCATGTGACGCCGCAGACGGTGCGCTCGTGGATCGATAGCGGGAAGCTGAAGGGCGGCCGCGTGGGGAAGGCATACGTGATTCTGCGCCGTGACGTGTACGCGATGGTCGAGCAGGCCGCTCGCCGGCGCGAACTCGGCAAGCATGCGGAACAGGCGTATGAAGGCGAAAGCGAGCTGCCAGGAGCCGACGTCGGTGCGAGCGGGCCGGACGCGCTGTGGACTGGCTCGGCGACCGCAACCGCGCTAGTTCCCCCACGGTCCGGCTGACCGCGGCGCTCAGGCGCTGCGGCGCTTGCGAGCATCGGCTTGCGGCAGCAGGCCGCTGGCGCGGTCCTCGCGCTCGACCTCCACGGCAAGCGCACCGGCAGCATCCGCGAGCAGCTCGTGCGCCCGCGCAACCTCCATCAGATCTGTGCCGCCGCCAGCGCGGTTGAGCTCGGCTGCGGCCGCATCAAAACGCGCCCACAACGCCTCAGGCCCGCGCCGCCCGGTCCCCGGCTGCAGCTCATATGGCGGCTGCGCCGTCGCGCTGTGCGCCGGCCACGAATAGCCCGCCGCGGCAGCCTTACGACAGACCCGGGCCTCCGCACGCGCGACCGCGGCTAGGTCGGCCAGACGAGCACTGAACCCCGCGTCCGGCGGTGCCAGCCGATGGGCTTGGATCGCTCGCCGCCAGCGCTCCTGTACCGCCGCGAAGGCGTCCTGGATCGGGTCGCTCGCTGCGCTCACCCCGCCGGATCATAGGGTTACAACAGGATAAATCCCTACAAGCGCCGCTAACCAGGACTAATCATCGCTATTTCAGCCTAACTCGTGTACAGTTGGCGTCCGCCAAGCCCAACTCAGACCCCGCCGGTCCACGAAGAGAACGTCGCCACGTGCCATATCGCACAGAGTACCCCGGCACAAGGGAGTAGTTTCACGCCAGCGCCACGGTCGTCGCCACCTCTGCAGAGCGGACTGAGCGACGTCTTATCGCAAAACACTGCAGCGGAGACTGCAGCGGTGCCATCTGAGACGCCCGGATATGGTGGGCGGAATGACGCCATGGCAGACGTCTCCAAAACCGCAACGCCAGGTTCGATTCCTGGGTCCCCCGTATACGTGGCGCACCCTTGCTTTGAGATACTCGGCCTCCCCATGGTTCAGGTGCCGGTCTTCTGCCCGCGCTGGGGCCGTCCCTTTGAATCGCCCGCAGCTCTACATCTTGGGCCGTTGCAGCAGGTGATCGCGTGTGCCTGAGCGCGGACTGATTCTCGCGGGCGCGAACGACGCCGTCGAGTTTCTCGGCCACCCCGAGCTCGGCACTCGCCAGTTCGTGTTCATCGAGCCGCAAAGCGGCCCATTCGCGCGGCTTGAAGCGAACTTTGCCGGCACGCCGAACGTGACGCTCGTCAACACGGCGCTGGGCGCTGAGCCGGGCGAGGGGAGCCTGCGGCTCGCATCCTTCGACCAGTCGGCGTCACTGCTTGAGCGGGGCTTGCACCTGGAGCTGTACCCCATCGAGTTCGAGGGACAGCAGCCGGTACGCATCGAAACGCTCGATACGATCATGGCGGCGATCCCCGGCGAGTTCGATGAGATGGTGCTCGACGTCCAGGGCTACGAGCTGGAGGTTCTCAAGGGCGCGGTCGAAACGCTCAAGGCCATGCGCCGGATCAAGTGCGAAGTGAACGAGGCCGAGGTGTTTCGCGGCTGCCCGATGGTTGGAGAGATTGACGCGTTCCTCGCACCGTTCGGTTTGGAGCGCACGGAGACTGACCTGCACGGCGGATGCTGGGGCGACGCGGTTTACACGCGGCAATCTTGGCGTAGAAGAACAGGACGCAACGTCGCAGTGTTGGCGGGCCGAATCGCTCGCCGGACCGGCGCGGCGCACCTAGGACCCGCGGCGTTGTTTCGCTGGCAATCTCCGCGCGGCTACTCCGACCAGGTTGGCGCCTCGTGCAGCTGCCAGATCGACGTCAGGCGCACGAGCTCGAACTTCCAGCCCTCGGCGGTGCGCACGTGGTCGCAGTCGTAGCGACCCCCGATCGTCCAGTGGTTCTCACGACTGCCTTCCTCGGCGACGTGCAGAGCCTGTACGTAGGAGCGCGACTTCGCGCGATCGCCGTCGATTGCGATCTCGTGGTTGGCGCTGATGTGTTGTGTCGCATGGAGGTGGCCGAGATGCGCCGCCGCGTCGGTGCCGATCGTCTCTTCGGCAGTGGCTCGCCGCACGGGAGCTGCAGGTGCCCGCCGGGTGCGTACATCGCGGTGTAGGCATCCCAGTCGCGCTCATCGAGCACCCGCGCAAAGGCGAACAGCATGTCGCTGATCTCCGCGCGGTCCTTCGGCCAGTTGACTGACTCTTCGAGTGTCATCGCCTCTCCTTTCGCCGGGGAAGATCTCCGGCGCTCGTCTGATCGCTCTGCCTTTTCCCGCCAGCCGGCGGAGGTTGCGGCTTACCGTTGGTCATCCGGCGCCCTCGGTGCCCGACCGCTCCTCGATCCGGGCGAGCCGCCAGACGGTCACCGAGATCACCCAGGTCGCAAGGAACAGGCCGACGATCACATAGCCGAGCACGTTGATGTCGATGTGCTCGAACCAACTCCAGAACGACCCCGGGAGGTTCAGCCTCGAGGCAATCAGTCCGCTCAGCTCGATCGTGCCGATGACGAGCGCGACAGCGACCGACCGGCCGGTGACGATCAGGTTGTAGAAGACCTTGCGAACCGGTTCGCAACCGAGAAGGTGATCAGCGTCACCCAGCTCGCCCTCGCCTGGCTCCTTGCCCAGGGTCAGGACATCGTCCCGACCCCAGGCACGAGGAGCCCAGAACGACTGGCCGAGAACGCCGCCGCGGCCGACGTCGAGCTGACCGACGGGGACCTCGCGCGCGTCGCGGAGATCCTCCCCGACGGCGCGTTCGGGAGCCGCTACCCCGAGGCGATGATGCCGAAGTGGTGAACGAGCGCCGACTCCAGAGCGACGGATAGCTGCGGCGGAGTTGCGGTGGCGCAGCGATTCGCTGGGGCCACCGCTCCGGCCCAGTCGCGCTGAGTGTTGTCGCTCAGCCGGTGTCCCCGACGGGTCGCGCGGCGGCCGATCGTCGGGCCGGCCTGCTGGCCGACCCGACGCTGGTGCTCTCTAGCCGGTCGTGGCCGCGGTGTCGAGTCCTCCGACTCCGACGAGCTCGATCTGCTCGGACTGCAGCTCTTCGCGCGAGGCCCGGATGAAGAAGGCGACAACGATCGCGGCGAGCAGCATCAGCGCTGCGCTGAGGCTGAAGGCGGTCGTATAACCGTGGACGGCGGCCAGCGACGTCGATGCGACGGAGTGGACGTGGCTCGCCAGGTAGGACGCGGTCGCGGTTGCAGCGACTGTGTTCAGTAGCGCGGTGCCGAGCGCTCCGCCGACCTGCTGGGTTGCGTTGACAAGTGCGCTGGCGACGCCGGCGTCCTTGTGGTCGACGCCGATCAGGGCGGTGCTGCTCATCGGCACGAAGGTCATTCCCATGCCGAAGCTGACGATGATCTCCGGCGGCAGGACGCCTGCTGCGTAGGTGCTGTGGACGCCGAGCTGGGTGAATAAGAGCAGTCCGACGGTCGCGAGCGTCAGGCCGACAACCATCGGGATCCGTGGACCGATCCGCGGCAGCAGTGCGCTGGCGAGTCCGGCGCCGACGATGATTCCACCGGAGAACGGCAGGAACGCGAAGCCGGTCGTCAGGGCCGAGTAGCCGAGCGTGCGCTGCATGAAGTAGGTCAGGAAGAGGAACGTGCCGAGCAGCGCGCAGCCGACCAGCAGCGAGGCGAGGAACGAGCCGCCGCGGTTGCGCTCGAGGACGACGCGGAGCGGGAGCAGCGGGTGGGGGACACGCAGCTCGATCACGACGAACGCTGCCAGCGCGATGACCGCACCGATCAGCAGCACAAGCGTCAGCGGTGCTCCCCAGCCGTGGGTGCTGGCGATCGTGAAGCCGTAGACGAGCAGGAAGAGCCCGAGCGTGACCGCCGACGCCCCAGGGAGGTCGTAGCTGTGCCTGGTCTCCGCCTTGCTCTCGCGGATGAAGCGGACCGCGGCGAATGCGGTGACGATCGCGATCGGAACGTTGATCAGGAGAGTCCAGCGCCAGGACGCGAATTGCGTCAGCATGCCGCCGAGCACGAGGCCGATCGCGGCGCCGCCGCCGGCGACCGCGCCATAGACGCCGAACGCCTGGGCGCGCTCCTTCGCCTCGGTGAAGGTGACAGTGAGCAGTGAAAGGGATGACGGCGCCATGACGGCGGCGAACGCTCCCTGGACCGCGCGGGCACCGAACAGCATCGCCTGGTTCTGGGCGAGCCCGCCGAGTGCGGAGGCTGCGCCGAAGCCGATCAGGCCGATCACGAACATGCGCCGGCGACCGACGTAGTCGGCGATCCGACCGCCGAGCAGGAGCAGGCTGCCGAATGCAAGCGTGTAGGCGGTCAGCACCCACTGCCTGTTTGCAGCGGAGATGTGGAGCGCAACCTGGGCCGAGGGCAGGGCGACAACGACGACCGATGCGTCGAGCACGATCATTAGCTGCGCGATCGCGATCACGGCAAGCGCGCGCCAGCGGCGCGGGTCCGGTGCGTCAGTCAGCCGCGGGTCGGTCGAAGTGAGGCTGTCGGTCGCCATCGGCTTGCTCCTTGGTCGAGGTAAGGCTATAATCGGAGCGGTCGTTCCGGTTCGACCCGGAACTATACGGAACTTTGGTTCCGTTTGTCAACACCCAAATTTACGGAAACAGGCGATGGTCGCAATCCCCGACAGCGAGCACGTCACGGACGCCGACGCACCCGCGAGCGGCATTGCTGCCGCGGCGCGGCCGATGCGCGCCGACGCTGCGAAGAACCGCGAGCGAATCCTTGAGGCCGCGGAGGCGACCTTCACCGCCGAGGGGGTCTCGGCCCCGATCGACGCCGTGGCCCAGCGGGCCGGCGTCGGCGTCGGGACCGTGTATCGACACTTCCCGACGAAGGAGGCGCTGTTCACGGCGATCGTGACCGCGCGCCTGGAAGCGCTCACGGCAACCACGAAGCAGCTCGCTGACGGCGCGGACCCCCAGGAGGCTGTGTTCTCGTTCCTGCGGGAGTTCGGCCGTCAGGCTTCAGCCAAGCAGGACCTGTTTGACGCGATCGACGCCGCCGGGCTCGACATCAAGTCGACCTGCGCCGCAAGCGTCGAGGAGCTGACGAGCGGCATCGACCTGCTGCTCGAGCGCGCACAGGCCAGTGGCGCGGTGCGGCGCGACGTGACCAGCGCCGAGGTAATGTCGCTGATCGTCGGCGCCTGCCACTCGGGCAGCGAAGACCTCGTCTGCCAGCGGATGGTCGAGATCGTCTGCGACGGGATCCGAACTCCGACGCTGGCCAGCTAACCGCACGCGCAAGCATCCCGAGACATCGGGCGAGGTGGGCCAGGACCGCCTGCTCGGCGGCCGGCGTTGGCGACCGCTCAGCCCGCCGACGATCACGTCCTCCGTCATGCAACATATGTGTCAAACGTTGAGTGGGCGCATTGCGCGCCGCGCTCGGTGCTAGCGTAAACATTGCTCACCCGATACCCCGGTGAGCAATGTGTCCCGGCTCCAGCTCCCGGCCAGCCTGACTATCGACCCAAAGCGGTCGAAGCGTCACAGACTGAGGCCATGAGCTCGAACCCATCTCGCAACGATCGCACCGGACCAACTGGCCGGCGGGGACCGAGTGCGCTCAAGGTGCTCCCGTCAACGCTCCGCTCGGGTCAGCAATCGAAGTCGCGCTCGAAGGCGGTTCGCGCCGCTCCCGCACTCCCAGTGATAAGCAGCGTTGCGCGTGAAGATCTGTCAGACGTGCTTAGGGAGTTCGCGCGCACCATGGTGACCGACTTCCCGATCCAGGGCATCCTCGACCACCTTGTGGAGCGGATCGTCGAGATCCTGCCGGTCACCGCCGCAGGGGTGACGCTGATCGCTCCCGGCAGCGATCCGCACTACATCGCCGCCTCGAACGATGCCGCGCTGCGGTTCGAGCAGCTTCAGACTGAGCTCGGCGAAGGACCGTGCGTCGATGCCTACCACACGGGAATAGCGATCGCCGCGCCGGACCTGGCTCATGAAACGCGCTTTCGCAAGTTCTCGCCCCGCGCCGTGGACGCCGGCTTGGCGGCGGTGTTCACGTTTCCGCTGCATCGAGGGACGCTGCGACTTGGGGCGCTTGACCTTTACCGGGACACACCTGGGCCGTTGAGTCCCGAGTCGATGCGGGCGGCCGAGACACTCGCCGATGTCGCCGCCGCCTATATCGTCAACGCGCAGGCGCGCGAGGATCTTCAGGATTCCTCTGACCGATCGCGCGAGGCCGCTCTGCACGATGCGCTGACGGGGCTGCCGAACCGCGTTTTGCTGTTGGAGCGCATTGAGCACGCGTTTCAGCGGGCACAGCGCTCGAACAAGACCCTTGCTGTGTTTTTCGTTGACCTCAACCGATTCAAGGAGGTCAACGACAGCTACGGGCACGACGTCGGCGACGAGTTGCTGGTGGCGGTGACCGCGCGCCTGACCGACATCCTGAGGCCGGGGGACACGCTTGCCCGCCTGTCGGGCGACGAGTTCGTGATTCTCTGCGAAGACTTCGACGACGCGACCCAAGCGGAGCCGGTCGCGCGGCGAATCGATGCCGCGCTGGCCCCACGCTTCGTCGTCGCGGGCGTCGAGCTGACGATGACCGCGAGCGTCGGCATCGCCTTCACCGGCCACGGCAGCGAGTCTCCCGAGCAGTTGATCCAGCACGCGGACCTCGCGATGTACCACCAAAAGCGCCAACACAGCGGGCGACAGATCTTTGACCTGCGCGGTCAGGATTTGGCTCAGTACCAAGCCGAGCTGCACCGCACCCTGCCGCGCGCCGCGGCACGCGGCGAGCTACAGCTGCACTACCAGCCGATCGTTTCAACAGACGACGGGAGGATCACCGGCGTCGAGGCGCTGTTGCGCTGGAACCACCCCGATCGCGGGCTGATACCACCGGCGATCGTGATCCCCGTCGCAGAGCGCTCCGGCGCAATGATCGAGATCGGGCGGTGGGTGCTCGACCAGGCCTGTCGCGACCGCAGCGGGTGGCAGGACGCGCCGAGTGAGATCGGAGTCTCCGTCAACGTCTCCGCACACCAGCTGATGTCGGCCGGCTTCGTCTACAGCGTCGCGGCTGCGCTGGACGCGACGTCGACCGAGCCGGGCTTGTTGACGCTCGAGTTGACTGAGACCGTGTTCGTTCGCGACCCCGAACGAGCGCTTGTCGTGCTCGACAGCCTACGGGCCCTGGGGGTCAAGCTGGCCCTTGACGACTTCGGAACCGGGTTCTCGTCGCTGAACTATCTAACTCGGTTCCCCGTCGACACCGTGAAGATCGACCGGAGCTTCATCGCCACGCTCACCGAGACCGGCAGCTTCACGATCGTGGCTGCGATCATCGAGCTCGCGCATGCGCTGGAGATGACGGTCGTCTCCGAAGGTGTCGAGTCGGTCGAGGAACAGCGCGAGCTGGCTCGTCTGGGCAGCGACTTTTGTCAGGGCTATTACTTCGCCAGGCCGGCTCCGGTCGCCGAGCTCACCGCGCTGATGCGCCAGACGACCGACGCGAGCATGCCGCGACTGCCGGCTCTCAACGGAAGCATGTGACTGGCGCACAGAGCGCCGGCAGCGCCTCAATTCACCGCCGAGGCGAGCGAAAGCAGATCGCTCTCCCGCCCGCCGCGCGAGGTCATCAGCCGGCTCGAGGCCGGTCCTTGACGATCAGCAGCACGCCGGCGCCGATTGGCACGAGCGCCTCGCTGAAGCGCGCGTCGGCCGCGACGATCGCGCGGAACTCGGCCACCTCACCGGCGTGTGAGATCACGTTGTCGACGACGATCAGGCCACCGGGCGCGAGCGAGCGTACGAGATCGGGCCAGTAGCCGACGTAGGCCGGCCGCTCGGAGTCGAGAAAGATTAGCTGCCAGTGGTCGTCCGCCGAGCGCGCCAGGGTTTCGCCGGCCTCCTCGACGCGTAGCTCGACGAACTCCGCGAGTCGGGCGCGCTCGAGGTTCGCGCGTGCCTGGGCGCTGCGGTCGGCTTCGATCTCGACGCTCGTAACGCTGCCGCCGCACGCGCGCGCGGCGTCGGCCAGCCAGATCGTCGAGTAGCCGTTGGAAGTGCCGAGCTCGAGCAGCTCCGCCGGCGCGAGTGCCCGGACCAGCACCGCGAGCATCCGTGCCGTTTCGGTTTCGAGGTTGCGCAGCCGATCGAGACGATCCGCCTTAGAGGCATCGTGCGTCCGGCCGTGCTCGCCGAGTTCGTCGAGGACTGCTGTGAGGGCTGCATCCATTGAGGGTCTCCCTGCGTCACTTGCTAAGCTGATGACGCATGCTAGCCGCTGAGCAGGCCGAAGGTCAAGCGCCACCGTTCACGTTTCGCAGCGACCGCCTGTCACTCGACTTCGTCGCGACGCTGATGTTTCGGGGTGCGCGCTCGTCCGAGCTGCTGGCGGGGCCCGGAGCACTCGGCCGCTGGGCGCGCGCGGCGGGACTCGCAGAGCTCGACGGCCCCGAGGACCTGGCTGCGGCGGTCGCGCTGCGAGAGGCGATCTACCGGCTTTCGCTGGCGCGGATCGCCCACGAGCAACTCTCCCCGCAGGACATCACGACAATCAACAGCGCTGCCGCCGGCGCCCCGCTTTCGCCGGCACTGACGCGCGACGGGGCGCTCGAGCGCCGCGGCTCGGCCTTGCAGCTGCTCTCGACGCTCGCGCGCGACGCCATCGAGCTGCTCGGCTCGGGCGACGGGGAGCGCCTGCGGCAATGTTCGCGTGAGGGCTGCACGCGGCTCTACCTCGACCGTTCGCGCGGGGCGACGCGGATCTGGTGCGGGATGCGTGAGTGTGGCAACCGCGTTAATGCAGCCGCCTACCGCCGCCGTCGCTCCGCCGGCTAGGGCACTACCTTTCGCGCCGCGACAACGTTCTGCCAACGATGAGCCTCCAGATCTCCCGCGCTCGCCGCCTCGCCGCCGCCACCGCGTTCGCGACCTCGCTGATCGCGACGGCGGCGATCGCCGCCGGCTCGACGCCCACCCACGCGGCAGTAGGCGCGGTGGCGCCGGCCCCAACCGGCGTGACCGGCGTCGCCGGCGTCGACAGCGCCGCGATCAGCTTCACGGCGCCACCGTCGAGCACGCCCGCCGTCACGAGCTACACGGTGACGGCCTACCCGGGCGCCGAGCAGGGATTCGGTGCGACCTCACCGGTGAGCGTCACCGGCCTGCAGCCGAACGTCGCCTACACCTTTCAGGTCTCCGCCGCGAGCGCCGCCGGCCGCGGCCCGGGCTCCGCGCCGTCGGCGGCTCTCACGACGCTGGCCCCAGCGGTCGGTGTCAGCCCGCCGGTGCTCAGTGGCCTGAAGGTCTCGCTCGCCTCGTTCTTTGTCTCCGGCGCCGGCTCGTCAGGAACGACGTTCAGCTACAGCGACACCGAGGCGGCCGCCACTACGCTCACAGTCCTGCGCGTCCGCCAGGGCACCAAGCACGCCGGCACATGTCTAATAAAGCCCGGCGCCACGGGTCGGGCGTGCAAGTCGCTGTCGCTCATCGGCACGCGCAGCGTGACCGACGTCGCGGGCCTCAACAAGGTTCACTTCAGCGGCCGGATCGCCGGCCATCGCCTCGTCGGTGGTCTCTACCAGGTCCGTTTCACGCCGACTCTCGGCGGCGTCCCCGGCAACACACTCCAGAGCAACATCGACGTCTTCTAGCCGGCGACGGCACGCGCCCTGTAGGCTCGCCGCGTTCCTGCCATGAGCGCCGCGACCTGCCAGCCGCGCAACCTGCCAGCCGCGCAACCTGCCAGCCGCGCAACCTGCCAGCCGCGCAACCTCGCTCTCGCGCGCTGCTCTTCGCCGTTGCGATGACTTTCATCGATCAGACAATCGTGTTCCCGGCGGCGCTCGTGATCGTCGCCTTGGCTCGTGCAAGCTGGTACTCCCCGTCGCGACCACGCGAGATGCGGGTGTCCCGATGGGCCTGACAAGCGGCAAGCGGCTTGCCTGGACGGTCTATGGTGCGATCTGCCTCGTGCTGACGATCGCCACGATCGCCGCGCTCGTCGTCTTCGCCAACCCGGGCAGCCCCGCGGCCTCCACTGCGGCGAGCGGCCCCGCGCGATGCGCGAGCTCCCAGCTCGCCGTCACACTCGGAGAGGCCAGCGGGGCGCTCGGTCACATCGGCCAGGTCGTCCACTTCCGCAACCGCTCCTTGGGGCGCTGCACGCTGCACGGCTATCCCGGCATCCAGATGCTCGACGCCACCGGCAGGCCGATCCCGACGACAGTGCACCGCGGCATCGCCTACACGGTGCCGCGGGTGCCCGAGCACGTCGTCACGCTCGCAGCCGGAGCCAAAGCGTCATTCGATATCGGCTACGCCGACGCGACCGGCTACGGCAACGAGCAATGCCCGACCTCGGCGCGCGTCGCGATCACACCACCGAACGACGCCGCCGCGCTGACGATCGCCTGGCGCCTGCAGCCCTACGGCGGCGACATTCCGCACCTGCGCTGCGGCGAGGTCACCGTCTCACCCGTTTTCGCGGGCTAGGTCCGCGGGACGATCGAACGAACCGCGGCCGAGAGGCGAAGCACGACGAAATCGGATTCGCCGCCCGCGCCGTGGCGGAGCGCGCGACTCGATTCCAAGGCAACTCGCACAAACGCTTTACCGCCCGCTTAGCCGGCGTCCCGACAATCGATTGCACTTTGGTGGATCGCGAGGTGACGGCCCGCGGGCTGTCTGCGCGTGCGCCCTGGTGGCGTCGCCTGGTCGCCGGCGGCACCGACGGAAACGAGGAGCTGACTGCGGCGACCGCGGTCGTGCTGCTGCTGATGCTCGCTGCGCTCGGCGTGACGATCGTCCGGATCGGCCAGCTGCTCGATTTCCACATGTTTCTCGGCATGCTGCTGCTCGGTCCCGTGGCGCTGAAGATGTCGAGCACCGGCTACCGCTTCGTCCGCTACTACACGCACAACCCGCGCTACGTCGCGAAGGGCCCGCCCGAGATCGCGCTGCGGCTGATCGCGCCGCTCGTCATCGCGAGCACGGTCGCTGTCTTCGCGACCGGCGTAGTGCTCCTCGTCGGCGGTCCCGGCGTGCGTCACCCGTTCAGCCTGCTGCACAAGGTCAGCTTCATCGTCTGGGTCAGCTTCATGGTGCTCCACGTCCTCGGCCATCTGCCGGGGCTCCCTGCCTCGCTACGCGCATCGACGCGGCGCGAGCGCGACCCGACCTGGGATGACTACGGCGCCGGCCGCGGCTCCCGCGCGCTGACGCTCGCCGGCTCGATCGTTCTCGGCACGGCGCTCGCGATCGCCGTGATCCCGCAGTTCGGCATCTGGCACGGCTCGCACTAGCCCCGGTCAGGCCAACATGCCCGCGCGACTGCGGGGATACGGCTAACAGCTGCGCGCCTGCCGACGCCTCGACGAAGCGCCTGATCCGGGCACGGTCACCCGCCGCTGTTAGGAAAAGCTTACGTCGGCGCGCATACTTCGGCTGGTGGCGCTCGAGCAAGAGGAGGAGCTCGCCGGCGAGGTGAGCGCGGTCGCGCCGGCGCCGCTCGTGCGACGACTGCTCGCCGGCGGTACCGAGGGCAACAGCCAGCTGACGACGGCGACAGGTGCGCTGCTGCTCTTGCTGCTGCTGGTCTACAGCATCACGATCCTCGCGATTCACTCGCTGATCGACGAGCACCTCTTCATCGGCATGCTGCTGCTCGGCCCTGTCGCGCTGAAGCTCTCGAGCGTCGGCTACCGCTTCACGCGCTATTACACGCACAACGCGCGCTACGTCGCCAAGGGCCCGCCGGAGATGGTGATGCGCGTGCTCGGCCCGTTCGTCGTGATCTCGACCGTCGCGGTGTTCGCGAGCGGCGTCGTGCTGCTGATCGCCGGCCCGGGCAGCCGCTCACCGTGGAACCCGATCCACAAGTACAGCTTCATGCTCTGGCTCGCGATCTGGTGGGGTCACGTGATCCTCCACCTGCCTGAACTGCCGAAACTGCTGAGCGCGCGCGCGCGCCAGCGCGAGCGCGCGTGGGACGACTACGGCAGCGGCCGTGGCGGTCGCGCGCTCTCGATCGCCGGCGCGCTGGTCGGCGGGCTTGTGCTCGCGATCGTCACGATCCCGCTGTACTCCGCCTGGAGCAGCGCGCTGCACTAGCGCCGGCGCCTTGCGCGCGCGACTTCGAAGCCGCGCTTCTGCGAGCCTTCGCCGACGCTCGCCGACTGATCCGGAGAGGATGGGATTGCCGTGCTCGAGGGCCTGATGCAGGACGATTTCCAGCTGTCCCTGCCGCTTGTGCTGCGGCGGATGCGAAGCCACCCCGGCGCTGGCGAGGTCGTCACCCTGACCGCCGCCGGACCTGTTCGCGCAACCTACACGGAGATCGCTCCGCGAATCGACAGGCTTGCGCGGGCGCTTGCGAAGCTCGGCGTCCGGGCGGGGGAACGGGTCGCGACCTTCGCCTGGAACTCACAGCGCCACCTCGAGTGCTACTACGCGATCCCCTGCACCGGGGCCGTATTGCACACGGTCAATCTGCGGCTCTTCCCCGACCAGATCGCCTACGTGATCAATCACGCGCAGGACAGGATCGTGTTCGTCGACGACTCGCTCGCGCCGGCGCTCGCGAAGCTCGCGCCGCAGCTGCCGGGCGTCGAGCACTTCGTCGTCATGGGCGACGGCCCGACCGGCGAGCTTCCGCGCACGCTGCGCTACGAGGAGCTGCTCGAAGACGCCGGCGACGGCCCCTTTGACTATCCGGAGATCCCCGAGCGCCAGGCGGCGGCGCTGTGTTACACGACCGGGACAACCGGCGACCCGAAGGGCGTCCTGTACTCGCACCGCTCGATCGTCCTGCACTCGGCAGGACTCCTGATGACCGACGCGATCGGGCTGCGCGGCGCCGACCGTGGGCTGCTCGTAGTGCCGATGTTCCACGTCAACGCCTGGGGCTGGCCGCACGCCGCGGGCCTCAACGGGATGACGCTCGTCATGCCGGGACCGAACCTCGCCGCCGGGCCGCTGGCGCGGCTGATCGAATCCGAGCGCTGCAGCGTGATGGCCTGCGTGCCGACGATCTACGCCGACCTCCTGCGCTACGCCGACGAGCACAAGCCAGACCTCAGCTCGCTGCGGATGGCGATCTGCGGCGGCGCGCCGATGCCGCCGGCACTCGCGCGCGCGCTCGAGGAGCGCCACGGGGTGCGCCTGCTCCATGCCTGGGGGATGACCGAGACGAGCCCGATGGGCACCGTCGCGAACGAGATTGCCGGGCTCGACGACGCCGAAAGCTGGGCGCTGCGCGCCAAACAGGGGGTCGCGGTGCCGTTCGTCGAGCTGCGGATCACCGGACCCGATGGCGAGCAGCTCGCCCACGACGGCCTCGCGACCGGCGAGCTCGAGGTCCGCGGGCCGTGGGTCGCGCGCAGCTATTACAACGAGCCTCCGGGCGCCGAGGATCGCTTCCGCGACGGCTGGCTTCGCACCGGTGATGTCGCCAACGTCGACGCCCGCGGCTACGTCGAGATCACCGACCGCTCCAAGGACGTGATCAAGTCAGGCGGCGAGTGGATCTCCTCGGTTGAGCTCGAGAACCAGCTGATGGCCCACGACGCGGTCCGCGAAGCCGCTGTCATCGCCGCCCCCGACGAGCGCTGGGGCGAGCGCCCGCTGGCCTGCGTCGTCCTCAACAGCGGCGCCCAAGCCAGCCCCGGCGCGCTGCGCGAGCACCTGCGCCCGCGCGTCGCCGGCTTCTGGCTGCCCGATGAGTTCGCCTTCCTCGAGTCGATTCCGAAGACGAGCGTCGGTAAGTTCGACAAGAAGCTGCTGCGCGCCCGGCTTGAACAGGGAGCGCTCGAGGGACGTGCGGGCGGCGCGCAACGAGCTAAAACCAGTGCAAATGTGAAGCGCGGCGCGGAATCGGTCGATCGGTAGCGCACGCCGAGGTGACTCGGATTAACGCTGTGTACGCTTGTGCCCGGATGAACAAGCATCCTGCACGGTTGCAGGCAATCGACGACGAGAAAACAACTTGCCCGCTGCGCGGCCATGACTGAGGCCCTACCAGGCAGACGAGAGGTCGTCCCCGCCGAGCGCCGGCGCCAGATCCTCGAGGAGCTGCGCCAGCGCGGCAGCGTCACCGTCGGGACTGTCGAGGAGCTCTTCAACGTCTCGCCGATGACAGCGCGCCGCGATCTGGCACTGCTCGCCGAGGCCGGCCACGCCCGTCGCACGCATGGCGGTGCCGTGCTGCCGGACCTCGCCAGTCACGAGGACTCCTTCGACAGCCGAGTCGGCCACGGCGTCGACGCGAAGCGTCGGATCGCCGCGGCCGTTGTCAGCACGCTCAGCGCGAGCGAGACGGTTTTCGTCGACTCGTCGAGCTCGGCTTACTACCTCGTGCGAGAGATGATCGAAGTCGGCCTCGCGGCGACGGTCCTGACCAACTCGGTCCCGGTGATGAACGCGATCGGTCAGAGCGGTTCCCCCGATCTCGAGCTGATCGGTCTCGGTGGCAACTTCCGCAAGCTGACGCGTTCGCTCGTCGGGGCGGACACCGTCCGCGCGATCCAGAGCTTCTATGTCGACCGGGTCGTGTTCTCGGTCAAGGGAATCGAAGCCGATGGCTCGCTGACAGACCCTGACCCGCTCGAGTCGGAGGTCAAGCGCGCGATGATCAGCCGAGCCCGCACCGTCGTCCTCGTCGCCGACGCGCAGAAGTTCGACGAGCGCGGCCTCAACGTGATCGCCGACGCAAGCTCTGTCAACGACGCCTGGCTCGCGGACCCGCCGAGCGGCGGCGTAAAGATCCTCGAAGCCGCCGGCGTCACGGTCAATCTGGTCTGAACGCGCAGCGGCGGGCGCCGGCGCTGACTACAATCGCGCGCCGTGATCGCTCGCGAGCGCCCAGCGGTGCAGTTTGCCCGGATTCGCGCAAAATGCACCAGCCGCCACCAGCGGGGCGGCAGTCTGATCCGTGGCATCCCCGCCCTCGGTCTGGCACTCGCCGTCGCGGCCTGCGGCGGCTCGGGTGTGTCGCCGCACTTCGCTGCCAGCGCCAACGCGATTTGCAAAGCGACAAATCGCCAGATCGAGTCGCTTCCCGTTCCGGGCAACTCTGCGCCGAGCGAGGCACGGACGCTGCGCAAGGGCTTCGGCTACGCCGCGGCCGAGCTATCGAAGCTCGACCAGCTGACCGCGCCGAGCCGCAAGCAGCCGACCTATGTGACGGGTCTGGCAGCTGCGAGGCGGCTGGTCATCCTCGGCAGGGCCGAAGTCGCGGACTTCGCCCACGGAAAAACTGCAGCGGCCGGGAAGCTCCTCGACGAAGGTGACGCGATCTCCGGCGAGCGCGATGCGGCGATGAGCATCGTCGGAGCGAGCCAATGCGCGGACGACCCGCAGCCGGCCGGCAGCTCCTAACCGCCGGCCGCGACACGAACTCGATGGCGCCGGAGCGACGCGACCGGGCGCTCACTCGACCATAACCGCGCATCTTCGCGCATCAATGCCCCCCGCTGTGGCGCCGGTCGCTGAGCGAACGGAACGCCAGTTGTGCCCAAGATGCAGGCTGGGAGCGCCCACCGGCGGGCCTGGATGCAACAACCGCCACGTGTTGTCCTTTGATCGGATATGCTCGATCGATGCGTGAGAGGGGCATGCTGAATCAGAACCGCGCGCGCGCTTTTGTTCGCGGGCGCCGGTTGGACCCAGCGCACCGTGCGCCGGAGCACGGACCAGCCTCGACTTCACCTGGAGCAGCCGCGCCGTCGTGGCGGGGGCGGCAACGTGCCTGCCGGGGGCGATCACGCCGACACCACGCGGACGGAGGAGGTCGCCAACACTCAGCACTCTGAGCCGTCGGCCCGGCAGCCGTGCCGCCGCGCCAAACTGGAGCGGGGCACCGACACCGGGCATCAAGGTCTCGTGCAGTTGTTTATACGAATCGGTGAAAGGACGTTTTCGCAATGAGTCAGTTGAGGAGAGGGAATGCGAGGCGGCTTGCCATGGCATTGGCAGTCGTGTGCGCGTTCGGGGCCGCATCGATCGGCGTGGCCTACGCCGGTAAGACCAAGCCGCTGAAGAAGGGCCTGTCGTTCGCAGTCATCCCGAAGAACCTCGGGAACTCCTACTTCACGACATCGGACAGCGTGAAGACCCATGGCGCGCTCTACGCGCTCAAGCAGCTGGGCGAGAAGGGCTATGAGACGAGCGGCACGACCGCGCTTGCGTCCTCGCAGCTGCCCGCGGTCACCGCGGCGATTGCCAAGAAGCCGACCGGCCTGATCCTTTCGGCCACGGATCCGACGGCTCTGTGCCCGACGCTGAACAGCTACATGAAGAAGGGCGGCATCGTCGTCACCTACGACTCGGACGCGCCGACCTGCCGCACGATGTTCATCAACCAGGCAACGACAGCCGGAATCGGCGAGAGCGAAGTCGACCTACTGGCGAAGGAGCTCAACGACACCGGTCAGATCGCGATCGTTTCCGCAGCGCAGACTGCGACGAACCAGAACGCCTGGATCGGGTACATGCAGACGGAGCTGAAGAAGTACCCGAACATGTCGCTTGCGACGATCGTCTACGGCAACGACGTGCCGGCGACCGCGACGCAGGTGACGCAGGGTCTGCTGCAGCAGTATCCGAACCTCAAGGGCATCATCTCGCCCACGACGGTCGGCATCCTCGCCGCGGCGCAGGTTCTCGACACACCGCAGTACAAGGGCAAGATCGCGCTGACCGGGCTTGGAACGCCGGACGCGATGAAGCCCTACGTCGAGGACGGCACGGTTCAGTCCTTCGAGCTGTGGAACCCAGCGAACCTCGGCTACCTGGCCGGGTACACGGCTGTCGAGCTCGCCTCCAAGGCGATCACGAACAAGCCGGGCCAGACATTCAAGGCAGGGACACTCGGGACATACAAGGTCGGGGCGGATCACACGATCCTGCTCGGCAAGCCGTATGTCTTCAACAAGTCAAACATCGGCAACTTCAACTTCTAAGAACAAGTTGAGTTAGCCAACAGCGGATGCGGGCTGCCGGACGGTTTCGGCAGCCCGCGGCGCTGTGTCGGCCAGATCGAGACCGGCTACTCCCGAAACCCCGATGACCTCGCGCAAGACCCCGATCGCCGGCGGCGCTACTGTCTCGGCGATGCTGCCGTCGTCGGCTGACGCAACGGCGAGTGACGCGCCCGTGCTGTCGCTCCAGCACGCTGCGAAGGCGTTCGGCGCGGTGCAGGCGCTGCAGGACGTTTCGCTCGAGCTGTTCGGCGGTGAGGCGCACGCCGTCGTCGGCGAGAACGGCGCCGGCAAGTCGACGCTCGTCAAGATCCTCGCCGGCGTCCACCAGCCCGACAGCGGCACGCTGCTCGTCGGCGGCAACGAGCTGGTGCTCGCAGGGCCGGCCGGCGCGATCGCCGCCGGCGTCGCGATCATCTACCAGGAGCCGACGCTGTTCCCCGACCTTTCTGTCGCCGAGAACGTCTACATCGGCCGCCAGCCACTGCGCCGCGGCCGGCGGATCGACCATCGCGAAATGCACACACGCGTCAGCGAGCTGCTCGAGCGCCTCGGCGTCTCGCTCGACCCCGACCGCATCGCCCGCGGTCTGTCGATCGCCGAGCAGCAGATCGTCGAGATCGCAAAGGCGCTGTCGATCGACGCCAAGGTGATCGTCATGGACGAGCCGACCGCTGCGCTCTCCGCTGCCGAGGTGACGCGCCTGTTCGGCGTCGTCAAGGCGCTACGCGATCACGGCACCGCCGTCCTTTTCATCTCCCACCGACTCGAAGAGGTATTCGACCTCTGCCAGCGGGTGACAGTGCTGCGTGACGGCCGCCTCGTGCTGACCCAGGAGACCGCCACGATCACCGTCGAGGAGATCGTCCGGGCGATGGTCGGGCGCGACATCGCCGCGCGCGTGCACGAGCCGCACCAGCGCGGCGAGGCGGTGCTGGCGGTCCAGCGGCTGACTCGCGAGGGCGTCTTCGTCGATATCTCGCTCGAGGTCTGCGCGGGCGAGGTCGTGGCGCTCGCCGGACTCGTCGGCTCGGGACGCAGCGAGGTCGCGCGGGCGATCTTCGGAATCGACCGCTATGACGCGGGCGCCGTCACGATCGACGGCAAGCCGCTGCGGCGCACATCACCGTCGGCGGCGATGGCAGCCGGCATCGGCTTCGTTCCCGAGGACCGCCGCCAGCAGGGTCTGGTCATGGATATGGGCATCGCCCGCAACATCGCGCTCGCGTCGCTGCGTCGGCTGCGCCGCTACGGGCTGCTGTTCGGCGGGGTCGAACAGCGCTTCGCCGCTGACTGGGCGAAGCGGCTGCAGCTGAAGTACCGGCGCCTGTCCGATCCCGCGACATCGCTGTCCGGGGGCAACCAGCAGAAGGTCGTGCTGGCGAAGTGGCTCAGCCGCCAACCGCGGCTGCTGATCGTCGATGAGCCGACGCGCGGGATCGATGTCGGTACGAAAGCCGAGGTCCACCGGCTGCTCGTCGCGCTCGCGCGCGACGGCGTGGCGGTTCTCGTGATCTCCTCCGAGCTGCCGGAGGTGCTGGCAGTTGCCGACCGCGTCGGTGTGATGCGCGAAGGGCGCCTCGTGGCGCTGATCGAGCGCGACGACGCAACCGAAGAGAGCATCGTCGCCGCGGCGACGGGTCAGGCGCCGCCGAGTGGCCCGACGAAGGCGAGCGCCCTGTGAGCGCCGCGACGGCCGATCCGCAGCCGCTCGAGCTCCCCTCCGGTCAGACGCGTTTCGTCGACCTCGTGCTGCGCGCGCGGACGTTCGGGATCGTCGTCGTGCTCGCGATCGTCGTCTTCGGAACGGCGGCGGTCCAGTCGCGCTTCCTCGACTCATCGAGCATCCAGTTCATCCTCGCCGACGCGACGATCTTCGCCGTGATCGCGGTCGGCGAGGCGATGGTCATCATCACGCGCAACGTCGACCTCTCGGTCGGCTCGGTGGTCGGCCTGTCGGCCTTCCTCTCGGCGAGCACGTTCCAGCACATCCCGGGGATTCCGATCTTCGCGGTGTTCTTCGTCGGTCTCGCAATCGGTGCCGGGTGCGGTCTTGTCACCGGGCTCGTCTCGGCGATCGGGCGGATCCCGAGCCTCGTCGTGACGCTCGCGATGCTCTACATCATTCGCGCCGTCGACATCCTGATCGTCGGCGGCTCGCAGGTCACGACAGGGCAGGTGCCGCGCGGGTTCCTCGCGATCTTCACCGACTCGCTGCTCGGCATACCTGACATCGCGATCGGTGCCGCGGTGCTGGTCGCCATCGCCTACTACTACATGCGGTCGTTTCGCTCGGGCCGCGACCTCTATGCGATCGGCTCCGACCCCGAGGCCGCGCGGCGCGCGGGAGTCCCGATCGCCAAGCGCGTCGTCACGGCGTTCGTGATCAGCGGCGCGCTCGCGGGCCTCGGCGGGGTCCTCTACGCGGTCCAGATCGGGACGATCGACTCGACAGCCGGCACCGGCTACGAGCTCCAGGTGATCGCCGCGGTCGTCGTCGGTGGGGTAGCGATCTTCGGCGGCAGCGGCAACGTCGTCGGCGCCGCGCTCGGCGCGCTGTTGCTCGGCACGATCACCTCGGCGCTGTACGTCCTCGGGATCAACCAGGACTGGGACGAGGCGCTCCAGGGAGCGCTGCTGCTGCTGGCGATCTCACTTGACCGCGGAATCCAGGCCCAACTTGCAAATGCGCTGCGGCGCAGGAGGGTGCGCCTTGGAGCCTGACGCCAACCTCGGCGCTGTCGCCAGCGCGCTTGCCGGGGGCGAGGGATCCACGCCGCAGGCCGGCCCCGAGCCGCTGCGCGGGCGGCGGGTCGGCGGGCGCCTGGCGCCGCTGCTGCGCTGGGAGTCTGGTCTGATCGTGGTGCTGGCGCTCGTCGTCCTGCTCGGCGAGCAGGCATCGACGACGTTCCTCAGCAGCTCCTATCTCTTCAGCAGCGTTTTCAACCTCACGGGCGAGGTGGCGATCATGAGCCTCCCGATGACGCTGATCATCATCACGGGGGAGATCGACCTGTCGGTCGCCTCGACGCTCGGGCTGTCAAGCGCGCTGCTCGGCTACCTGTACAACCCGCTCGGACCGCACTGGCCGCTCGGGCTCGTCTTCGTGACGCTGCTGGCGATGGGCGCCGTCACCGGCGCGTTCAACGGCTTCCTGATCACGCGCCTCGGCTTGCCGTCGCTCGCGGTGACGATCGGGACGCTGACGCTCTACCGGGGGATCGCCGTCGGGGTGCTGGGCGAGAACACAATTTCGACCTTCCCGAGCTTCTATACGAACATCGGCGTCAACCCGGTCCCCGGGCTGCCGTTCCTATCGTGGTCGTTCGCGATCTTCCTCGTGCTGGCGGTGATCTTCGGCGTCGTCTTGCACATGACACCGCTTGGCCGCTCGCTGTTCGCGATCGGCGCCAACAAGGAGGCCGCGCAGTTCGCCGGGATCCGCGTCAAGCGCACGAAGTTCCTGCTCTACCTGCTGTCCGGTGTGATCTGCGCGTTCGCCGGAATCCTCTACACGTTCCGCCTCAACACCTCGGTCTCCAACAACGGGCTCGGGCTCGAGTTGACGGTCGTCGCAACAGCCCTGCTCGCCGGCGTATCGATCTTCGGCGGCAAGGGGACGATCATCGGCGTGCTGCTGGCAAACCTCGTCTTCGCCGGTCTCCAGGGAGCGCTCTACCTGACGAGCTTCAACGAGGAGGCCTTCGGCATCGTGACGGGCGGGCTGCTGCTGATCAGCGTCCTCGCGCCGAACGGGCCGGAGCTCTGGCGCCGCGGCCGCGAGGGCCTGCGGCGACAACAGCGGCTGCACCGTCGATCGACAATGGGAAAGCAGTCATAGACGTGGCGATTCGTTTGCGCACAATGGGATATTCTGGTCGAGTTCGGTCGTTAACGAACGTGCAGCGACTGTTTCGCACTCAAATGATCCCCAGCTGTAGGCGGGCTTTGCCTCGAACCCCGGACCGCCCCGTCGCGGGCGCTCCAGCGCACCGCCGGCCGGCGGGGACCACCGCAAGGATCACCACGCCCGCGCGCGGTCAGGCTCGGCGATGAGCCCAGTCGATTCGCCCACGGCGGCAAAGCGCGTCTGCTTCCTGATGCGCGCCCGCCCCGAGACGCTCGATCAGTACCGCCTGCGACACGCTGATGTCTGGCCCGAGATGCTCGCGGCGCTGCGCGACGCCGGCTGGCGCAACTACTCGCTGTTCGCGCGCGCCGACGGTCTGATCGTCGGCTACCTCGAGACAGAGGACTTCGACGCAGCGCTGGCGGCGATGCAGCGCGCCGACGTGAACTCCCGCTGGCAGGCCGAGATGGCGCCGTTCTTCGAGCTCACGGGCGCCGGCGCGCCGGACCAGGCATTCGAGCACCTCGAGGAGATCTTCCACCTTGCCTAGCCGCTCGGCCGCCAAGAGCTTTGCCGCCGTCGATCTCGGTGCCGAGAGCGGACGCGTGATGGTCGGGCGCATCGGCGCCGACAAGGTCGAGCTGACGCAGGTGCACCGCTTCGCGAACAGCCCGGTCGAGCTGCCCGACGGCCTGCACTGGGACGTCGTCTCGCTGTTCCGTGAAGCGCTCACCGGGCTGTCAGCGGCGGCCGCCGAGGGACCGCTTTCGGGAGTCGGCGTCGACGCCTGGGGCGTCGACTACGGCCTGCTCGACGGCGAGCACCGCCTGCTCGGGATCCCGTTTCACTATCGCGACAGGCGCACCAAGGGAATGGTCGAGCTGGCAAACCAGCGCGTGCCGCTGCCAGAGCTCTACGCGCGCACCGGCATCCAGACGATGCCGATCAACACGCTCTTCCAGCTGCTCGCCGAAGCCGACAGCCCGGCCGCGGCTGCAGCGGAGCACCTCGCGATGATCCCCGACCTGATCGGTCTGTGGCTGACCGGAGCATTCGCCAACGAGGCGACGATCGCCTCGACGACGGGACTGATCGACGCGCGCACGGGAACCTGGGCGCACGATCTGATCGCGGCGCTCGGACTGCCCGCCACGATGCTCCAAGACAAGCCAACCGAGCCCGGCAAGCTGCTCGGGGAGATCCGCCGCCAGCATGGGGCGATCGGGCAAGTCCCGGTCTGGACGGTCGCCTCCCACGACACCGCTTCGGCGTTCGTCGCGGCGCCGGTCCAGAGCCGTCACGCGGCGATCCTCTCCTCCGGCACCTGGTCGCTGCTCGGCATCGAGATCGACGCCCCGCTGCTGGACCCCGCCGCCGCCGCAGTCAACCTCACCAACGAGCGCGGTATCGACGGCACCACCCGGCTGCTGCGCAACGTGATGGGGCTCTGGCTGCTGCAGGAGTGCCGCCGCCACTGGGAGGAGCGCGGCCTGCCGCTCGACTACGCCGAGCTCGAGCGCCTCGCAAGCGTCCAGCAGGCGAGCGTCGCGCTGTTCGACCCCGACCACGAGAGCCTGCTGCGACCCGGCGACATGCCGGCCCGGATCACATCGCTGTGCGCCGCCGCCGGCCAGCCCGCGCCACGCGGAGCCGGGGAGTTCGTCAGCGCGATCCTCGTCTCGCTGGCCTGCAAGTACAACCTCGTGCTCCAGCGACTGCGCGCCGTCAGCGGCCGGGAGATCGACGTGATCCACGTGATCGGCGGCGGCGCGCGCAACCGCCCGCTCTGCCAGCTGACTGCGGATGTCACCGGCCTGCCCGTGATCGCCGGCCCGCACGAGGCGACGGCGCTCGGCAACGTGCTGGTCCAGGCGCGCGCGGTGGGCGAGGTCTCGACGCTCGCGCAGATGCGCGAGCTCGTCGCGAACTCGCTCGAGGCGACCCGCTACGAGCCGAGCGCGGACGCCGCCGCAGCCGCTGAGACCTATGAGCGCTTCCTCGCGCTGACCGGCCTCGCCCTGACAACCCGCGAGCCGCTGCCCGCCTGATGGTCGACTTCGCGCGCGAGCACGACAACGCCGCACAACGGCTCGCCGAGCGTGGCGGCGATATCGCGACGGTCGAGCAGCTGCTCGCCGCGTTCGCTGTCGAGACACCGTCGTGGGGCTACGGCGACTCCGGCACGCGCTTCGCCGTCTTCGCCCAGCCCGGTCGCCCGCGCGACGTCTTCGAGCGCCTCGAGGACGCCGCCGAGGTGAACCGGCTGACCGGCGCTGCGGGCGGTGTTGCGCTGCACTTCCCGTGGGACGCGGTCGAGGATTATGGCGCGCTTCGCGCGCATGCCGTCGGGCTCGGACTGCAGATCGGCGCCGTCAACCCGAACCTCTTCCAGGACCCCGACTACAAGCTCGGCTCGATCACCAACCCCGACGCGGCGGTCCGCCACAAGGCGCTCGAGCACCTGCTCGAGTGCGTCGCGATCGCAGCGCAGCTCGGCTCGGGCGCCCAGTCGCTGTGGTTTGCCGACGGCACCAACTACGCCGGGCAGGACGACCTCGGCGCGCGCCGCGTGCGGATGCTCGCCTGCCTGACCGAGCTCTACAAGGCACTCCCGGAAGATCAGGAGCTGCTCGTCGAGTACAAGCCGTTCGAGCCGGCGTTCTACGCGACCGACATCCCCGACTGGGGCTCCGCGGCGCTGATCTGCGAGCACCTCGGCGAGCGCGCCCGCGTGCTTGTCGACCTCGGCCACCACCTCCACGGGACCAACGTCGAGCAGATCGTCTCGCTGCTCGCCGAGCGCGACCGCCTCGGCGGCTTCCACTTCAACAACCGCAAGTACGCCGACGACGACCTGATCGTCGGCTCGACCAACCCGCTCGAGCTGTTCCTGATCTTCTGCGAGCTGATCGGCTCCGGGCGGCCGCTGCCGCGGCTGACGATCGACCAGTCGCACAACGTCGAGGCGAAGGTCGAGGCGATGGTGCTGAGCGTCGTGAACCTCCAGGAGGCCTACGCGAAGGCGCTGCTCGTCGACCGCGTCGCGCTGGCCGAGCGCCAGCTCGCGGGCGACGTGCTCGGTGGCCATGAAGTACTGCTCGAGGCCTACAACTGCGACGTGCGCCAGCTCTGCGCGCGCGTCCGTATCGAGGGCGGCGCGGTAGCCGACCCGATCAACGAGCTGCGCTCCTCCGGCTACGTCGCCCGCGCGAGCGAACGGCGCAGCGACGCAGGGACCGCAGCGAAAGGACAGCGATGAACGTCGTGACCCAGATGATCAACCCGGTCCCCGATCGTTGGAGCAGCCCCGAGCCCGGCGGCCCGGGCGGCACGCTCGGCGAAGTGCTGCACGCCTCGCACCTGCTCGGCTCCGACCGCGCCGTCGCCAACTTCGGCGGCGGCAACACCTCGGCGAAGGGGCTCGCGCCCGACCACACGGGCAATGCAGTCCCGACGATGTGGGTGAAGGGCTCGGGCAGTGACCTCGCGAGCATGGGCGCGCGCGACTTCACGCCATTGCGCCTCGACGAGACGCTGCTGCTGTTCGAGCGCGACGAGATGAGTGACGAGGACATGGTCGCCTACCTCGCGCGCTGCCAGCTCGACCCGGCGGCGCCGCGCTCCTCGATCGAGACCCTGCTGCACGCGTTCGTGCCGGCGGCGCACGTCCATCACACGCATCCTGACGCGATCAACGCGCTCGCCTGCGCGCAGGGCGGCGAGGAGCTGATCGCCGAGTGCTTCGGCGCCGACGCCGCGTGGATCGACTACATCCGGCCCGGCTTCACGCTCGCCAAGCAGGTTGGCTCGGCGGTCCGCGAGAACCCAGCGCTGCGCCTTGTCGTGCTCGGCAAGCACGGGCTCGTCGTGTGGGGCGACAGCGCCGAGGAGGCGTACCGCCAGACGATCGCGGTGATCAACGAGGCCGCCGAGTTCGTCAAGCGCCGCGCCGGGTCAGCCGCGCGCTTCGGTGGTCCCGGCGCCAGCGCGCCGCTCGATGACGGCGCCCGCCGCGAGTGGCTGGCGCAGCTGCTGCCGGCGCTCCGCGGCGCCGTCAGCTCGCAGACAGCGAAGGTTCTGCTCAGCGACCTCAGCCCGAGCGCGCAGGAGTTTGTCGACTCGGTCGCGGCCGAGCAGCTCGTCCAGGTCGGCGCTGCCTGCCCCGACCACCTCGTGCACACAAAGCGGGTTCCGCTGTGGATCCCGTTCGATCCGGCAAGCGACTCGCTCGAGGTGCTGGTGGCGCGGATCGGCGAGCGTGCGGCGGCGTTCCGCGCGGACTACGCGGCCTACGTCGAGCGCCACGGCGACGAGACGACTGTCCCCGCCGACCCCGACGCGCGCGTCGTGCTGATCCAGAACGTCGGGCTCGTCGCGGTTGGGCGCAGTCTCGCCAACGCGCGCGTCTCGCGCGACCTCTACCACCGTGCGATCGAGGTGATGGCGGGCTCGAGCGCGATGAGCGAGTTCGTTTCGCTGACCGAGGCCGAGAGCTTCGCGATCGAGTACTGGCCGCTCGAGCTCTACAAGCTCTCGCTGGCGCCGCCACCAGGCGAGCTCCAGGGCAAGGTCGCGCTCGTGACAGGCGCCGGCGGTGGCATCGGCCGTGCGATCGTCGATCTGCTCGCTGCATCGGGGGCCGTTGTCGTCGCCTTCGACATCGACGGCGACGGGGCCCGCAGTTCGGTCGAGAGCCTCGGCGAGCGCGGCGTCGCGGTCGTCGGCGACGTGACCTCGGAGGACAGCGTCGCGCAGGCGTTCGCCGCGGCGATCGAGGCCTACGGCGGCGTCGACATCGTCGTCTCGAACGCCGGGATCGCCTCGAGCGCGCCGATCGAGGAGACATCGCTGGAGCAGTGGGAGCGCAACCAGTCGATCCTCGCGACCGGCTACTTCCTCGTCGCGCGCGAAGCGTTTCGCCTGCTGCGCGCGCAGGGGCTCGGCGGCTCGGTCGTCTTCATCGCCTCGAAGAACGCGCTTGTCGCTGGTCGCAACGCCGCCGCCTACTCGGCGGCGAAGGCTGCCGAGCTGCACCTCGCGCGCTGCCTCGCCGAGGAGGGCGGCGCCGTCGGCATTCGCGTCAACACCGTCAACCCCGACGCCGTCCTTCAGCACTCGCGGATCTGGGACTCGAGCTGGCGCGCCGAGCGCGCCGCCGCCTACGGGATCGCGCCGGACGAGCTCGAGGAGCACTACCGCCTTCGCACCACGCTCGGCGTCAATATCCTGCCGGAGGACATCGCTCAATCGGTCCTGCACTTCGCTTCGTCGGCGCGCTCCGGCAAGAGCACGGGGAACCTGCTGAACGTCGACGGCGGCGTCGCGGCGGCCTACCCGCGCTAGTGGCCCCGTCCGCAAGTCGCGCAGGTACCGAGAGTGGTGGCTGGCGATTGCCGGCGAGGACACAGGGAGCGGGCAAGGCCGGTCGCCTTGCCGCGACTGAGGACCAAGCCAGCGGAAGCCAGACGCCGCTCGAATGCCGTGGGACTTGCGGACGGGGCCACTAACGGTGCGCGTCGCCATCTTCGCGACGTGCGTCGGCGACACGCTGTTCCCGGGCGCCTCGATCGCGACGGTGCAGGTCCTCGAGCGTCTCGGGCACGAGGTCGTGTTTCCGGCCGAGCAGACCTGCTGCGGGCAGATGCACCTCAATTCGGGCTACCAGAGCGAGGCGCTGCCCCTGATGCGCCATTTCCTCGAGACGTTCGCCGGCGCCGACTGCGACGCCGTCGTCGCGCCGTCGGGCTCGTGCGCGGCGATGGTCCGCGACCAGTATCCGCGGCTCGCAGAGCAATCCGGCGAGCCGGCGCTGATCGAGGCTGTCGCGGCGCTGACGCCGCGCGTCTTTGAGCTCTCGGAGTTTCTCGTCGGTCAGCTCGGCGTCGAGGACGTCGGCGCCCACTACCCCCACCGCGTCACCTACCACCCGACCTGTCACTCGCTGCGGCTGCTGCGGGTCGGTGACGCGCCGCTGCGGCTGCTGCGCGCTGTCGCGGGGATCGACCTCGTCGAGCTCGAGGAGGCAGAGCAGTGCTGCGGCTTCGGCGGCACGTTCGCGGTCAAGCACGCCGATACCTCGGCGGCGATGCTGACCGACAAGCTGCGCGCGATCATCGACACCGGGGCCGAGGTCTGCACCGCGCTCGACTCCTCGTGCCTGATGCAGATCGGCGGCGGCCTGCAGCGGCTGCGCGCCGGCGTGCGGACAGTCCACCTGGCGGAGATCCTAGCCGGTGAATAACGAGTTCGCAGCCGCTGCCCGACCGGAGCTCGAGAACGCGCAGCTGCGAGCGAACCTGCGAAACGCGACCCACACGATCCGCGACAAGCGCGCGCGGGTTGTCGCCGAGGTCCCCGATTGGGAGGAGCTGCGCGAAGCGGGCAAGCGGATCAAAGAGCGCGCGATGCGCCATCTCGACGTCCACCTCGAACAGCTCGAGCGCTCGGTGACGCACGCCGGTGGCGCCGTCCACTGGGCCGCCGACGCCGGCGAGGCAAACCGGATCGTCGGTGACCTCATCGAGGCCACCGGCTCGCGCGAGGTCGTGAAGGTGAAGTCGATGGCGACCGACGAGATCGAGCTGAACGCGGCGCTCGAGCAGCGCGGGATCAGCGCGATCGAGACAGACCTCGCCGAGTTGATCGTGCAGCTCGCCGGCGAGCGCTCATCGCACATCGTCGTCCCGGCGATCCACAAGAACCGCGGAGAGATCCGCGCGCTCTTCAGGCGCGAGCTGCCCGGGACCGCAGGGCTCTCGGACGAACCGCCGGACCTCGCCGACGCCGCGCGGCGGTACCTGCGCAAACAGTTCCTCTCAGCAAAGGTCGCCGTGAGCGGCGCCAACTTCGCTGTTGCCGAGACCGGCACCGTCTGCGTCGTCGAGTCGGAGGGCAACGGGCGGATGTGCACGACGCTGCCGCGGACGCTGATCACGGTGATGGGAATCGAGAAGCTGCTGCCGCGGTTCGCCGACCTCGAGGTGATGCTGCAGCTGCTGCCGCGGAGCTCAACAGCTGAGCGGATGAATCCGTACACCTCGCTTTGGACGGGGGTCAGCGCCGGCGACGGGCCGCGCGAGTTCCACCTCGTCCTGCTCGACGCGGGGCGCAGCGCGACGCTCGCCGACAGCGTCGGTCGCGCGGCGCTTCACTGCATTCGCTGCTCGGCCTGCCTGAACGTCTGCCCGGTCTATGAGCGGACCGGCGGTCACGCCTACGAGTCGACCTACCCGGGTCCGATCGGGGCGATCCTGACGCCGCAGCTGAGCGAGTTTCGAGCCGGCAACTCGCTGCCGTGGGCCTCGTCGCTGTGCGGCGCCTGCTACGACGTCTGCCCGGTGAAGATCGACATTCCGACGATCCTCGTCCACCTGCGCGGGCGGATAAACCGCGAGGTCGAGGGCTTCGGTGGCGGGGGAGAGGCGCTCGCGATGGGAGTCCTCGCGCAGACCTTCAAGCGCCGGCGCCGCTACGAGGCGGCGCAGCGGATCGGCCGCACTCTGAGCCGACCGTTTGCCCGCGAGGGCTGGATCGCGCGCAGGCTCCCGGGACCGCTCGGCGCCTGGGGGACGGTGCGTGACCTGCCGGCGCCGGCGGCGCAGAGCTTTCGCGAGTGGTGGCGGGCACGGCGGTGAGCGCGCGCGAGCTGATCCTCGGCCGCGTGCGCGCAGCGCTCGTCGATGTGCCCGGCGACGAGCCGCCGGCCTGGGAGCCTTCGCAGGACCGCGATGACGCCGCGCGCTACAACCGCCACAGCGAGCTGGAGCGGGCGGCGATCGTTGCGCTGTTTGCGCAGCGCTGCGGCGAGTACCGCGCGAGCATCACGCACGCCGGGCGCGGGACGGGCGGCGTGCGGGGTGCGATCGAGGCGGCCTGCGCGCGCCACCGGGTCGGCTCGCTGGTCGCTCCGGCGGACCTGCCCGAGGGCTGGCGGCCGGGTGGGGTCGCTGTGGCGCTCGACGAGCCGGCGCTCGCGAACCGGCGGCTTGACCGCGTCGACGGTGCGTTGACGGGGTGCGCGCTGGCGATCGCCGAGACCGGCACGATCGTGCTCGACACCGGCGCTGTCCAGGGCCGCCGCGCCCTGACGTTGCTACCTGACCTCCACATCTGCATCGTGCGCGCCGAGCAGATCGTCGCGAGCGTGCCCGAGGCGTTCGAGCTGCTCGCTGCGAGCGTGCGCGAGAGCGCGCGTCCGCTGACCCTGATCTCCGGTCCATCGGCGACCTCCGACATCGAGCTCAAGCGCGTCGAAGGCGTGCACGGGCCGCGGCGGCTCGAGGTAGTGATCGTCCCCTGAGCGGCGCAGGCGGCGGGATCGCCTGCGCCGCGCTGCAGCGCTCAGATCATCCCGAGCTCGCGCAGCGTCTCGATGTCGGCTCCCATGTAGAGCTGCGCCGCGCTGATCAGTCCGTCGTCGGCGAAGTCGTGGACCGCGACGAACTCGCCGTCGGCGTCGAGCGTGCGCCCGGCGGTCACCGTCCGCGCGTTGGCGACGGGGTGGACGTCCTCGACGACGATCGTGCTGTCGGGGCGCCCGAGCCACTCATCAGCGTCGGCGAAGAAGTGCCGGACCTCGTCGTGCCCGCGGTAGACCTTGCTGGTTCCGGTGCGCCCGGGGGCGAAGTGGACGTCCGCCGACATCAGGCCGAGCAGCCCTGTGATGTCGCGGCGGTTGAGCGCGTCGAACCAGTCGCGCACGGTCTCGGCGTTGCTGTCCACTGCAACAGAGTGTTGCAGCGCGCGACCCGAGGAGTCTGAGAATGCTCAGCTGTGGCGCGCCGACCACTCGGCCATCGCCACGAACAGGACCGGGGGAGGCGGCGCGCTGCGGGCGGCATCGAACTCGCGGTAGAGCGTCTCGACGTTGACGACGATCTCGAGCGCGCGCCCGGCGACGCTCAGCTCGACTCGGCCGTCGAACAGCTCGGTCGGCGCCCGCGGCTCGACATCGGCGAAGTCAAAGCGCCCGAACGTGCGCGCCCAGAAGACCTGCCAAGCAGGTGAGTCGCTCGCCTGCTCGAGGCTAGCGACGACCGCCGGCGGCGCCGCACGGATCTCCGCCTCGGCGGCGCGGGTCGCGTGGATCGGGATGCCCGCCGGCAGCAGCTGGTTGCCGAAGCAGTGATCGCCGTTGCCGTGGGTGTTCACGGCGGCGCCGATCGGGGCCTCAGCGGTGATCTTCGCGAGCGCGTCGAGCATCTCGCGTGCGCCGCGCAGATCGAACAGCGTGTCGATCAGCATCGAGCTGCCCGCGCCGGTCACGAGCCCGGCATTGCTGAGCCCCCAGCCGCCGTCGGGCTGGAGGTAGGCGAAGAGGCCGTCGCCGATCTCGTGCAGTCCCTGGCTGTAGCCGCCCGGCGCCATCGGATCGACGTTATTGCATCCAAGGCGATGGTCGGCGTGCGCTTGAAGGGGTAGGGTTTGCCCTGCCGCAGCCCCGACCTTGGAGAGAGCGCAATGAGCATCGACGGCACCTGGGAGATCACGATCGACACGCCGATGGGCAAGCAGGAATCGACGCTCGAGTTGACCAGCGACGGCTCAGCGTTGAGCGGTAGTGCTGCCAGTGCTGATGAGACGGTTGAGCTCTACGACGGCAGCGTCGACGGTGACAACGCCAGCTGGAAGATCGACATCACGAAGCCGTTCGCGATGACGATCAAGTTCACCGCCGAGGTCAGCGGCGACGAGATCTCAGGCAATGCACAGGCCGCCGCGTTCCCGCCGGCTCCGTTCGCCGGCTCGCGCAAGTAGGGGTGTCGCGATGAGCGCTGACGGCACCTGGCAGATCACCGCGCAGACCCCGATGGGCGAGCAGCAGTCGACGGTCGAGCTGAGCGAAAGCGACGGCAAGCTCAGCGGCCGGATGACCGCGCCCGAGGTCTCCGATATCTATGACGGCGCCGTCAACGGCGACGAGGTTTCCTGGCGCGTCAACATCAGCAAGCCGATGTCGCTGAAGCTCCAGGTGAGCGGCACGATCGACGGCGACACGATGAGCGGCAAGATCAAGGCCGGGATGATGTTCCCGGCAGCGTCGTTCACGGCGGCGCGGGCCTAGCGCGGGGAGCGCCGCTCGCGCCGGTGGCCCGCAGCACGCTCGCGTCGCTGGCAGACGGCTCGCCAAGATTTCGTCCGTGATTGCGCCAACTCGAGTGCCGAGGGCGCCGCGAGCTGTGGTGGTGGGGATTCAGCCAGGCGGCGGTAGTACTGTCCAAGGGGTGGACGGCTCACCGCGAGAGCTGCTCGAAGCGGCGCTACCCGCACTCGAGCGGGTAGCAGAGACAAAGCGCGCGACCTCGCTCGACGAGCACGACCTCCACGACGCGCTCGCAGCAACCGCGCACGCCTCCTCGGTCGCGATCCCGCTCAAGCACTGGCCCGCCGCTGACCCAATCGACCTCGTGCTCGAGGAAGAGGTCGGGGTCGAGCTCCAGTGGTGCCAGTCCGGCGACGCGCTCGCCGGCTGTGCCTGGGACATCGCAAAGCTCGCGACAGCAACAGCCGAGCGCAAGCTCTCCGACGGCTGGATCATCGCCGCCGCCCCAGCCTGGCACTGGGACACCCGGCGCCCCGGCGTCGAGCTCTTCCGCGAGCACACCTACGTCGGCGATGAGCTCGTCGAGGACTACGAGGATTGGTTCCGGCTGTGGTGCAACGAGCTGACGACCCGCCCGACGCACCTGCCGCAGTCCTTCTCAGTCTCCGATCCCGACAGCGTCAGCACGCGCCTCGGGCGCGTCCCGTTCATCTTCCGCTTCGCCCGCATCAAGGTCCTCAAGCCGACATGGAACGCCTACGTGTGCCCCCATCGCTGGCGCGACAGGCTGTGTCTGCCGCGGCCATGGGACCCCGATGGCTCGGGCGGGGTAGCGGCGTAGCTCGCGGCGGCGCGCGGGACTCTGAGCCTTGGAGTCCGCGCTCGACGGTTTAGATCGCATTGGCCTTCGTGTCGGCCTACTTCCGTTCGCCCTCGGCGGTCGAGGCGGGCGCCACGAGACGGTTCGCAAATGGGGCCTGTCTCTGTCGATGGCTGCTGTTGGGCCACCACCAGAAGAAGCGCTCGCTGCGCGGGACTCGACACTGAATCCGGCGAGCCGTGCCCACTAGCGAGTGGGCCTGGCGTTTTCGGTGGGGCTCTGGTCTCGTCGTTTTGTGTGTCTGACGGCGCTCATCCGTCGCGGATATGCGGCGCGCATTTGCAGAAGCGTTGCCTGCGGCAGTGGTATCCGGCGTTAGGCTCCGGGCGATGCGGCTAGGACCGCGCGGGCACCGGCCCCGGCGACGGTCATCGACCTCAGCCGGCCGACATCAGGACGACGCCTGCAAGAACGGACGCAATGCCGACGCGTTGGACGCGGTGTACGCGCTCGCCAAGGACGTGGTATGCGAGCAAGACGGTCACCGCCGGGTATAGCGATCCGAGCACCGACACGATGGCCAACTGGCCGTGGACCGTTGCGTAGGCGTAGAGCGCGATTGCCACGACGGCGAGCACGGCGGAGACGAGCGCGGACCGCGCCGTTTGCGTCGCGAGGGCTGCGTGCAGCGAGTCGCGCCGCACGCAGAGAACCGTGCCCAGGACCAACACTGGAACGGCCCGAGAGATCAGGACGGCCCAGGGGACATCGTGGTGGCTGGCCGGCGCCATCAGCCAGAAGAAGAAGCCCCCGCCGACCGCCGCCAGGAGCGCCAGCCAGAGACCCGGTCTGTCACTCTCTGATGCGTGCTCGCCGGAAGCTCGTGAGGCCAGCATGATTCCGGCGCTCGCGGCGGCGATCCCCAGTATCTGCAGCGCGCTCGGGTGCTCTCCGCGCGCAAGTCCCGCTGCAATTGGGATCACGACGCCGGTGGCGCTGATCGGCGCGACGATGCTGATCCTCCCGACGACCATCGCTTGAAAGAGCGCCAGCAGCCCAACCAGCAGCCCGAGGCTTGCACCGGACGCGGCTGCCAGGGCGGCGAGCCCTGGCAGTGCATCGCCGCTGATCGCCACCCAGCCGACAGCCAGAACGAGACCGATCACCTGCGTCCAGAACATCCATTGCACGGGGCCGATTCGCCGCGAGTTTGTGCCGCCGAGGAAGTCGCTGGCGCCGCCGGTAAGTGACGAGCCGAGGGCGAGGAAAGGACCCGACACGCGCCCGAGTGTACTTGCCGTTTTCGGGCTGGCCAGTGGGCTCCGCACGCATCCGGCGCGGAGCGCGCGGGTCAATCCGCTGGTCCGCACGCGGTTGGCCGCATCTGCGAAACGCGCTGACCAAGCTGGAGTGGCGCGGGCTGTGTCGACTCCAGGCCACAGTCACCGGCCTCTGCTTGACAGCGTCGCGGGCGTTGTCTTAGGATGGCGTTTGGAAACGATTCCAAGTCTGCCTCCGGCTTGAAATCCGCACCCGTCGGGCCACCGGCACGTGGGTGTGCGTGCTCGCCATGACAGGAGGCTGTGTTGAACCCAGAAGCCCCAGCGGCGTTCGGAGCTAGTCGTCCCTGATGCGTGCCGTCGGCCGCAAGCTCGGGTTCTACCTCGTGACGACGTGGGCAGCGATCACGGTCAACTTTGCGATTCCGCGGCTGATGCCGGGGAACGCGGTCGACGGCTTCCTCGGCCGGATCGGTGGGCGTCTCAGCGGCAGGGCGCTCAAAGCGCTGACGGTCACCCTCGGTGCCAACACGCATAAGAGCCTCTTCTCGCAGTACCTGTCTTACCTCGACTCGATCGCGCACTTCCGCTTCGGCACGTCCTTGACCTACTTTCCCGAGTCGGTTTCGACCGTGATCGGCCAGAGCCTGCCGTGGACGCTAGTTCTCGTCGGCGTGAGCACGATCATTGCCTTCGTCGTCGGGACGGTCCTCGGCGTGCTGGCCGGCTGGCGCCACGGGCACAAGCTCGACGAGGTGCTGACGCCGTTCGGCGCCTTCATCTCCTCGATGCCGTACTTCTGGTTCGGCCTGATCGTCGTGGCGGTCTTCGCAATCGACCTCGGCTGGTTCCCGTCATACGGCGGTTATGACCCGACGCAGACGATCGGCTTCAACGGAGCGTTTCTCAGCAGTGCCTTCACGCACGCTGTCCTCCCTGCGACGACGATCGTGGTTACGGCGATGGGCGCCTGGCTCGTCGGGATGCGCAACATGATGGTCAACACGATCGGTGAGGACTACATCACGATCGCTCGCGCCAAGGGTCTCTCTGGGAGCGCCGTCATGTGGCGCTACGCAGCGCGCAACGCGTTGCTTCCGAACGTCGCCGGCTTCGCCCTCTCACTCGGCTTCGTCGTCGCCGGGGCGATCCTGACCGAGGTCGTCTTCTCCTATCCGGGCATCGGCGACGTGCTTTACCAGGCGATTGCGAACCGGGACTACCCGTTGATGCAGGCGGTCTTCCTGATCATCACGTTGGCGGTGCTCGCAGCGAACCTGATCGCCGACATCGCCTACGTCTGGCTCGACCCGCGAGCCCGCCAGGGTGGTCGCGCGTGAACGCTTGCCCGAGCAGCTACCGGCGTTCAGCGGGGGCCGAGAGGTTTCCGCCCGACGGTTTGGCTGCCCCCGCATGAAGGTCAAGATCGGCATCGGCGGTCTCGTCGTCCTGATCCTCGTGGCGATCATCGGGCCGCACGTCGCGCCGTACGACCCGAGCACGTCGAGCTCGGCCGTGCTGCAGGGGCCATCGGGAGCCCACCTGTTCGGCACGACGTTGCTGGGTCAGGATGTGTTTTCACAGTTCCTCGTCGGCGCCGGGCCGACGCTGCTCGTCGGCTTCGAGGCGGCGGGGATCGCGACGGCGATCTCGATCCTGATCGGCGTTCCCTCAGGCTATTTTGGCGGGCCGGTCGGTGAGGGCCTGACGCTCGTCTCGAACGTGTTCCTCGTCCTGCCGACGCTGCCGCTGCTGATCGTCGTGGTCGGCTATCTCCCGGGAAGCAGCTACGCCGTCCTCGGCCTCGTGATTGGCCTGACGAGCTGGGCCTTCGGCGCGCGTGTGATACGGGCCCAGACCCTGTCGCTCAAGTCGCGCGACTGGGTTGAGGCGGCGCGCGCGACTGGCGACGCCTGGCCACGGATTCTGTTCAACGATCTGCTCCCCGGCTTGATTCCCGTGATCTCCGCCTCGTTCCTGTTCAGCGTGGCATTCAGCATCCTCACCGAGACCGGCCTGGAGTTCCTCGGGCTCGGCAACCTCTCCCAGTGGACCTGGGGGACGATGCTCTACTGGACCCAGAACGATGCCGCCTACCAGATTGGCGCGTGGTGGTGGTACGTCCCGCCAGGCCTGGCGATCGCACTGATCGGGCTGTGCCTGGCACTCGTGAACTTCGGCATTGACGAGCGCGGGAACGCTCGCCTCCAGCGCGCCTGGGGCGAGCGTGGCCTGACGCGCCGCTTCGCCAGGCGCCGGCCGGCCGCGCTGGGTGGGGAGAGCCCGCAATGAGCGAGGCGGTTCTGGATATCGAGGAGCTGGTCGTCGAGTTCGGCAGCGGCCCCACCGCCGTTCGCGCCGTCGACGGCGTTTCGCTCTCGATCGGCCGTGGAGAGATCTTCGGGCTCGCGGGCGAATCCGGATCGGGCAAGTCGACACTGATGTACGCGATCACGCGCCTGCTCCCGCCTGCCGGGCACGTTGTGTCCGGGCGCGTCGTCTACCGTCCGCGTACGGGCGAGCCGGTCGACTTTCTCGGCCTGGAGGGACGGGCGCTGCAGGAGCTGCGCTGGGCCAGCATGGCAATCGTCACCCAGGCGGCGATGAACGCGCTCAACCCGGTGCTAGACGTCGAAGCGCAGCTGACCGACGTGCTGCGCGCACACGGCGTCGGCGAGAACCGCAACGCGCGGCACGAGCGAGCAGCCGAGCTGCTCTCGATCGTGGGAATCACCGCCGACCGTCTGCGCTCCTACCCCCATCAGCTGTCCGGCGGGATGCGCCAACGCGTGATGATCGCGATGTCTCTGGCGCTCAGCCCCGACGTGCTGATCCTCGACGAGCCGACGACGGCGCTCGATGTCGTCACCCAGCGTCAGATCCTCGAGGAGATCCTCGAGATCCGTGAGCGACTCGACCTCTCGATCGTGTTCGTGACGCATGACCTTGCCCTGCTATTCGAGATCGCCGATCGCGTTGCCGTCATGTATGCCGGCGAGCTGATCGAGGTCGGCGACGCCGTGGGGCTGCGCGACGCGCCGCTTCACCCATACAGCCTCGCGCTCCGCGCATCCTTCCCGACGTTGACCACCGCGCCGGATGCCCTGAGCCGCCTGCCGGGAGCGCCGCCGGACCTTCGGGCGCTACCAGGTGGCTGTCCGTTTCACCCGCGCTGCGACTTTCGCGACGTCGTCTGCGAGGCTCGTCGGCCGCGGCTGATCGCGATGGGAGATGACCCGGAACACGAGGTCGCCTGCCATCTTCACGACACCAGCGTGATGATGACACGGCCGGCCAGCGTGGTCGCGGCCAACGAGGCGCGCCGGTGACCGCGACTCCAATCCTCGAAGCGCGCGCGCTAACCAAGCACTTCCGAGCCGGCCGCGGCGTTGGCGCCAGCGGTTCCGTCGTGCGCGCGGTGTCACACGTGACGCTCGCGGTGGCCCCCGGATCGGTCACCGCCATCGTTGGCGAATCGGGATCGGGGAAGTCGACGCTGGCTCGCCTCTTCGCTCAGCTTCATGCCCCGACCAGCGGTGAGGTGCTGTTCCGTGGAGCGGCCGTACACGTGCGCTCCGCGCGCTCACTTCGTCGCTATGCCAAGAGCGTCCAGCTGATCCTCCAGGACCCTTACGGCTCGCTCAATCCCTATCGCCCGATCGGTCACACGGTGCTGCGTCCGGTCCGTGTCCACGCGACGAGCGACGCGCTCAAGGCCGGCGGTGGCGGGCGGGCCGAGGTCGTGCGTCTGCTCGAACGCGTCGGCCTGACACCTGGCGGCGACTTCTACTCGAAGTATCCGCATGAGCTTTCCGGGGGTCAGCGTCAGCGAGTCTCAATCGCGCGAGCGCTCGCGGTCAACCCGCAGGTGCTGATCGCCGACGAGCCGATCTCGATGCTCGACGTCTCGTTGCGGCTCGGCGTCCTCGACCTGCTGCGCGATCTCAACAAGGCCGGGCTGACGATCATCTACGTCACTCACGACCTGCCCTCGGCGCGGTGGTTCGCCCAGACGATCGCGGTGATGTATGCCGGGCGGATCGTCGAGGAAGGCCCGGCGGAGGCCGTCGTCAATCACCCCGCCCACCCGTACACGAAGCTGCTTCTCGCGGCGACGCCCGACCCGACGCGCCGCCGTCCGGAGAAGCTCCAGGCGCGCGGCGAGCCGCCGAGCCTGATCCACCTGCCGGACGGTTGCGCGTTTCATCCGCGCTGTCCGTACGCCGACGAGCGCTGCCGCCGCCTGGCGCCACCGTCGTTCGCGGTTGCGCATGCCCACTCGGCGAGCTGCTGGCTGCACGATGCCAGACCGCCCGCGCAGGAGACCCTCGCCTCAGCTACTCAACTCGACAATCACACCACAGATCAGGAAGGAACACCATGATGTACGCCAGACTGACCCGCCACCGACGCCGGTTTGTGGCGGCGAGCGTTTCGGGCTTGGTTCTGCTCGCCGGCCTGGCCGCCGCCACGCAGAACTCCCGGGCGAGCAGTGCCCATGCTGCAAGCACGCCGATCCTCACCCTCGGGAGCGTCACGGGTGGTCCGTACTCCTCGAACCTCAACCCCCTGTCGGCCACGTCTCTGTGGAACTCCTCGACCAACGACACCTGGTCGTTCAACTACGAGACGCTGTTGCAGTTCAACTTCGGCAAGCCTGGCGATGTCATCCCATGGCTCGCGACCAGCTACAAGTGGTCTGACAACTACCACGCCCTCACCTTCGCGATCCGTAAGGGCGTCAAGTGGTCGGATGGCAAGCCGTTCACAGCGGCTGACGTCGCGTTCACGTTCAACCTGCTGAAGCGCTACCCGGCGCTCAACCTCACGGGTGTCGTCTTCTCCAAGGCCGTTGCCAATAGCCCCTACAGCGTGACGATCACACTTCCAACGGAGAACATCCCGAACCTCTACTTCGTGTCAACGGTGCCAATCGTGCCCGAGCACATCTGGGCATCGATCAAGAACCCGGTCACGTTCCTCAATCCGCACCCGGTCGTGACTGGTCCCTACGTCGTCTCGAGCGTCAGTCCGCAGAACCTGATCCTCACCCGCAACCCGCTCTACTGGGGCACGAAGCCCGCCTTCGAGGAGATCTCCCAGCCGGCGCTCTACACGAATGCTGCGGCTGCAGCTGCGCTGGACAGCGGACAGTCCGACTGGTCGGACGCGTTCATCGCAGCCTTCCAGCAATACAAGAGCACCGGAAGCGGCACCCACAAATACCAGTATCCGCCGCTATCGGACGTGTTCCTCGTGCCGAACCTCAAGCACTATCCGCTGAACCTGGTCGCGCTTCGCAAGGCGATCAGCATGGTGATGAACCGCTCCGCGTTCGCCGCCGCGGCCGACGGCAACCAGGAGCCGGCGATCACGACACCAACCGGCTTCCTGCTGCCGCGCGACGCCGCCGACCTTGCCCCGCAGTACCGCTCGCTCAAGTACAAGGTTGACGTCGCCGGTGCGAAGGCGCTGCTGGTCAAGGCCGGCTTCAAGTACAAGGGCGGCACGCTCTACGCGCCCAACGGCACCGTCGTGTCGCTGCCGGTGCTCGTCAACGGCGGCTTCAGCGACTGGGTCGCCGGGGCGCCGATCGTTGTCGAGGAGCTGCAGTCCCTCGGCATCAAGTCGAGTGAGCAAACGCCGTCGCAGACGCAGTTCTTCAGTGACCTCAGCCTCGGCCAGTTCGATCTCACGCTGTGGGCGACGTTCGCCACCGGCCCGTCGGCCTACTACCAGTTCGATCAATGGCTCGACAGCTCCTACACGGCGCCGATTGGCAAGGCGGCTGCGTCGAACTACGAGCGCTGGAGCGATCCGCAGACGGACCGCTACCTCGCCGCGTACGACAGCGCCACGACCTCGAAGGCGCAGGTCGCCGCGCTGCAGGGAATCCAGGGGATCATGGTCAATGATGTTCCGCTGATCCCGCTCGAGTACCAGGTGGCGTGGGCGCAGTACACGACATCCACCGTGACCGGCTGGTACCAGTCGCCGAGCAGCGGGTTCGACTGCTCGTTCTGTGCCCCGGGCAACGAGCTGGTGCTTTTGCACCTCAAGCCGAAGGGATGATCGGATCGCGCTAGCCGACGGCTAGAGGAGAGCGGGCGCGGCGTGCACTCGGCTCGTGCCGCCGCGCCCTGCTCTGCGCTACACACACCAGCTGATTTTCCCGTCCAAAAGGAGCAGTACCGATGCGCATTCTGTTCATAGGAGAAACGATGATCCTCGTGTCGACGGAGATCATCGGCAACGTCACACTCGAGACCGCGGCCTACCTGGATGAGTCCTCATTCCCACTGCGCCGGGCGCTCGAGTCCGAACACGCGGTGGTGCACCTCCCCGTCCACGAGGTTCCCGCGCACTTCCCAACACAGGCGAGTGAGCTTGACCAATACGACGTCGTCATCCTCAGCGATGTCGGCGCGGGCATCTTCCTCGAGGGCAGCCCCCACGACGGCATCGATCGACTCGACCTGCTCTGCGCCTGGGTGGCGGCTGGGGGAGGCCTGGTGATGGTCGGCGGCTTCCTGTCCTTCAGCGGTATGGAGGGCAAGGCGCGCTGGGGCGCAACGGCGCTCGAAGCCCTCTTACCGGTGGACATGGCGATCGGCGACGACCGGCGTGAGGCGCCGCGTGGCGCCCGGCCGGTGCTCCGCACGGACGAGTCCGAAGGGCTCGCGGCGCTGCTTGAGGACTGCCCGCCGCTGCTGGGCTGGAACAGTACGACCGCCAAAACCGACGCGACGGTTGTCGCCGAGATCGGCGACGAGCCGCTCTTGGCGCTGCGGCGGGCCGGCAAGGGGAGAACTGCGGCATTCACCTCGGACTGCGGTCCGCACTGGGGCTCGGACGCGTTTCTAGCCTGGAAGGGCTACGCGCCGTTCTGGCTCGGCCTTGTGAAATGGCTCGCCGATGGCCGCTAGGCTCGCCGGCGCGGCCTGCGCGCGCGTGGAGGTGGGAGGACGATGCTGAAGGGCGTCGATCCACTGCTGACGCCGCGCCTGCTTGCCGCCTTGGCCGAGATGGGCCACGGCGATTCGCTGGCCATCGTCGATTCCAATTTTCCGGCCCACGCTCACTGCCGCAACGTCGTCGACCTGCCGGGCACCGACGTCACCTGTGTCAGCCGTGCGGTGCTTTCGGTGATTCCGGTCGACACGTTCATCGCGCCAGCGGTCCACTACATGACCCCCGGCAACGGCCGGGCGGCAAGCGAGGCCTACCCTGAATTCAAGGCCCTGCTCGACAGTGCGGAGGAGCGCGATGTGCAGACTGCCGGCCTCGAGCGCCTCGCGTTCTATGAGAGCGTGCGCCGCGCCTACGTCGTTGTGACCACGACAGACCCGAGGCCATATGCCTGCTTTCTCATCACAAAGGGCGTAGTCGGAGCAGAGGACGATGTGCAGAGCTGACGTCCGGCGGCTGGCGTGAGCGGGCGCGTTATCGTTGTCGGGTCCGTAAACGTCGACCTCACGATGCGTGTCGCGCAGCTGCCGCGACCGGGTGAGACGGTCACCGGCGGACGCCTGACACGCCACCACGGCGGCAAGTCCGCAAACCAGGCGGTTGCGGCTGCCCGCAACGGCGCCCCAACGATCTTCGTCGGTGCTATCGGCGACGATGACCTCGGCCGAGCGGCTCACGCTGCCCTTGCGCAAGAGGGAATCGACGTGTCCGAGCTTGCAGTCCTGCCACGCGAGGACACAGGGGTCGCCGTGATCCTGATCGATACCGCCGGCGAGAACTGCATCGCGGTCGCGTCGGGAGCCAACGCTGCGCTGTCAGCGGCGCAGGTCGCCGACTCGCTGTCCCGCATCGGCCCGGACGCGGAAGACGTCCTGCTGTTCAGCAACGAGATCTCACCCGACGCGTTGAGCGAAGGCCTGCGTTGGGGCCGCGCCGCAGCGGCCACGACGATCCTCAACCCCGCGCCAGCCGGCGGGCTTTCGGAGGAGATCCTCAGTCTTGCCGACGTCCTGACGCCCAACGAGGGAGAGCTCGCCGCACTGGCGCCGACCTACGACGCAACGGCCGATCGCATCGAAGTCGCCGCGCGCCAGCTCGCCGCCAGAGGAGCGACCGGTTGCACGGTTCTCGTGACGCTCGCCGAACGCGGCGCTGTGCTCGTCAGCGCGGCGCAGGCCCAGGAGCTGCCCGCGCTGCGTGTCGTCGTCGTCGACACCGTTGGCGCGGGTGATGCCCTCAACGGCACCTTGGCGGCCGAGCTCGCCGGCGGGCGCGATATCGCCGCCGCGTGCGAACGCGCCGTTGTGGCCGCGGGCCTTACGACCATGCGCCACGGTGCGCGACAGGGTATGCCAAGGCGTGCCGAGCTTGACCGGGCAGCAGAGCAGTACCGGCTGTCGGTGCCGGCGGGGACCGAATGACCTCGTTACGCGCTGGGCGGCCCGCACGAGTCGCGGATAACGAGCTCTGTCGGAAGCACGTCGGCGTGGGGGGTGTGCGGCGAATCGCGGGGCATCGCCAGACGTTCGAGGACGCGCTGAACTGCGTGTTGTGCCATCGATTCGATGTCCTGGTGGACGGTCGTCAGGCGCGGCTCGACGAGCTCAGCCAGCGACACGTCATCGAAGCCGACGATCGACATGTCGGCGGGCACGCGCAGCCCGATGTTGGCGCATGCGCGAAGCGCTCCGATCGCCTGCTGGTCGCTACTCGTCACAACCGCGGTCGGACGCGGCGTGCGGCCGGCGAGTGTCATCAAAGCCTCGAAGCCGCTGCGGTAGTCGAACTGGCCGAAACAGACGTAGTCCGACACGGGGACACCCGCTTCGCGCAGCAGCGGCTCGACAAGCTCGACGTACTGCTCGTAGCGCTGTCGCGCCGGCAGCACGTCTTGCGGCCCGGCGACGCAGCCGATCACGCTGTGCCCGAGCTCGGTCAGATAGGCAATGCACGCCGCCGTGCCGCCGCGGGCATCGCTGCTGATCACGTCGAAGCCCTCAATCTCCCGGTCGACGACGACCAGCGGCACGTCGCCGAGGCTCGCAACGTGATCGACCAACCGGCGGTGCGGGACCAGGATCAGGCCGTCGACCCGTCGCTCGACGACAGCCTCCAGATACTCGCGCTCGCGCCGTGCTGTGATTGCGCTGCCAACGATCACCCAGTAACCGGCCTCCGCCGCGGCGACCTCGACGTGGTAGGCGAGTTCACTGAAAAACGGGTTGGTGATATCAGGAATCACGAGCCCCAGCGTCCGGCTCTGGTGCGTGCGCAGACTGCGCGCGAGCGCGTTGGGCCGGTAGTTGAGGGTCACGATCGCCCGCTCGACTCGTGCGCGCCGCTCCGGGCTGACGCGCCCGTTGTTGAGCACCCGCGACACGGTCCCAACCGAGACGCCGGCCTCGAGCGCTACGTCCCGGACGGACGGCGCGGCGGGGTTGGCGGACCGGTCGTTCACCGTGGACTCACAATCAACTCGAGAAGGCCCACTGAACGCGCTTCCAGCGCGGCCGGACAGATCGGGCAACGCCCAGCCTCGGCGCCGATGCTACACGATCATTATCCAGGTCCAAGCGGCCAGAATGGGTCTGCATGAACCGCTTTGTGGCCGAAGTCGCCGACGCGCTCGCGGACTGCCCCGTGATCGACACACACGAGCATCTGCGCCCGCTCTCGGCGGTCGAGCCGATGAGTCTCGGCAAGCTGTTCAGCGACAGCTTCGTCAGGCTCGCGCTGCGCGCGCCCGACGGTAGCCCGAACTCCTACGGCGCGGCGCTGGCCCTCGAGATCGACGACGACTGGCGGTTCGTCGAGCCGATTGTGCGGCGCGTGCGGTACAACTCGTTCTACCGCTGGCTCGCCGAGGGCCTCTGGGAGCTATACGGCCTCGGACCAGCGGACAGCGAGTTCGACGAACGGGTCTGGAAGCACCTCGCGCTTGAGATCCCGCGCCGCTACGAGACCGGTTCGTGGCTCGCCGACGTCCTCGACCGGGCGCACGTCGAAAGCGTCGTCTGGGACCCGTTTTGGCACGCGGGCACCACAGCGGTTCCCGATCCGCGGTTTCACCCGATGCTCCGGATCGATTCCTCGCTGGTCGCCTTTCATCCGAAAGCTCGCGACTTCGAGGGCAACAACGCTCGCACCTGGTCTGAGGCGCTGGGTGTCGATGTGAAGGGAATGGACGATCTAGAGGAGCTGTTCGTCCGCCTGTTGGACGCTAACGTGGCCGGCGGTGCCCGGTCACTGAAGCTTTGCGTCGCCTACGACCGGACCCTCGCAGTCGGACGCGTGACTCGAACGACGGCAGCGGGAATCCTCGGCCGCTCGCCGGCCGACGTGTCGCGCGAAGACGCGCTGGCATTTGGCGACTACGTGATTCGCTTCTACCTCGACCAGGCGCGTGAACGCGGACTCGTCGTGCAGATGCATACCGGCCAGGCCCGCCTTGATTCATCGAATCCGCTGCTGCTCGAGCCGATCCTGCAGGACTACCCCGAGGTCGTCTTCGACCTCTTGCATGGTGGCTTTCCCTGGACCGCGGAGACAGCCGCGCTCGCACACGCCTACCCCAACGTCAGGCTCAACCTCGTGTGGCTGCCGCAGATCTCGTCGGAGGCGGCGGTGCAGGCACTCAAGGTGTGGATTCAGGTGATCGCGGACGTTAGGCACATCAGTTGGGGCGGCGACGCGCGCTCGCCCGAGGAGATGTATGGCGGCCTGCTCGCGGGTAAGCACGTCCTGGCACGCGCATTCGGTGAGCTCGTCGACGTCGGCTACATCGATATCGATGCGGCGGTCGACGGCGCGCGCGCGATCCTTTACGACAGCGGCGCCGAAACCTACGGGCTCGGTGGAGGAAAGACGCTATGAGCGACCTGGCCCGCGGCCTCGACCCGTGGAGTGTCGTCCTCGCGGACGAGTTCCGTGCTCGGCAGAACAAGCTTAGAGCCAGACTCGCTGAGCTCGGGCTCGATGGGGCGGTGGTGTGGTCGCGCGGCGGCGGCGCGATGGACATGAGCGCGGACGTGCTCTACCTCTGCAACCACTACCCGCCACATCCCTACGACGGTGACGACGCCGGGCTCGGCCGGGCGCTCTCGCACACCGCATGCGTGATCGCCACGGACGGGGCGGCGACGCTAATCGCGGACGGGCCCTACTGGCGACAGGACCTGGTCGTCGCCGACGACGTTCGTGTCTCCAAGGACCTTCCCGGCGAGGCGGCGGCAGCCGTCCGCGACCTCGGGCTCGACACGACGAGGCTCGCGTTCGTCGGCCTCAGCTACATGTCGGCATCGGCTTATCTCGATTTCGCGGCGGCGCTTCCCGAGGCAACGTTGACGTTCGCCGATAACCTCGTCAAGCGGATCCGCATGCATAAGAGCGAGGCCGAGTGCGATCTGATTCGTATCTCGTCAAGCCTCGGAGCGAGCGCCGTCGAGGCGATCCTGGCCGGCGTCGTCGAGGGCCAGACGGAGGCTGGCGCTGTCGCCCCGGCGATCGCGCGGCTGCACGAGCACGGGGTCGGACTCTACGACGCGGTCTCCTCCAGCGGCCCGTACTCCCACATCTTCGCCCACGCCCGGCTGCCTGGATTCGACGCAGTGCGTCCCATGCAGCGCGGCGACCTATTCCACATCGACGTCTACGGGGCGTTCGGTGGGTACCTGTTCGACCTTGCCCGGTCGCGCTGCGTCGGCGACGAGCCGACCGTCGAGCAGCACTCGCTGCTCGAGGCAGCGATCTCCGGTGTCGATGCGGTCGTCGGCGCTGTCAGGGCGGGACGTAGCTGCGAAGAACTCGCGGACGTGGGCTCCGATGCGCTCCGCGCAGTCGAGATCAGCGTCGGCGGTGAGCGAGTTGCCGCAGAGTCACTCGTCGGCTGGGGCGCATTCGGCCACGGCCTTGGCATGAGCTGGGAGCCGCCATTCATCCGCGCCGGCGACACGACTGTGCTCCAACCGCGCATGTACCTCGCGGTCGAGCTGTCGCTTTATCACCCCGCGATCGGCGGCGCGATGTACGAGCACAACTTTCTAGTGACCGATACGGGCTGTGAAGTGCTGACGCATGGCGCAAGAGCGCGCTGGTGGTGAGGCGTTACCGCTTTCGCCCACTACCGATCGCCGGCTGCACCGTGCAGAGGCGACGGTTTGACTCGCTGGCTGGGTGGAGGGCTAGTAGAGGGCACGACGATCGCGGCGTCGCGGATGTCTGTTACCACGTGAGCGACGTAGAGAGCGGCGGCGACGCCTGCGGCATCGGGCACTTGGATGCACCACGGGATGCTCCTCGCACCGGGGAAGTCACAGCCGAGGACTACTTTGGCGAACCGGGCGAGTTCCGCCTCGTTGATCGCCGACTTGTCGTCGGGTCGCTCGTTGGTGCGGAACTCGTGCAGTGCGAACACCGCGTGGGCCGCTTCGGCGGCGTCGGAGAGCGTTCCCGCCCAAGCGGTGAGCAGCTGGTAGCGCAGGGCGGCGACCCGTGGATCGTCCTTCGGGAAGCGACAAAGGCGTTCCACAAGGTCCTCGATCCGTGCCGAGGCACAAGATCGCGGGTTTTCCGCCTTGGTCCGCTTGGCGGCCAAGGTCTGTTTACCAACCGTTTCGCCGAGGTTCTCGCCGGCTTTGGCCTCGACGCAGACGATGACGCGTTCCCCGCTGGTGGTGGTGGCGCGCAGCACGAGATCGTGGTTGCGAACGTTGCCCCCGTACTGATCGAAGCTTGTCTTTTTCTCGACCGTCGCGCTCTGAACGGTGAGGTTGCAGAGCGCTGAATGTGTCGCGAGAGCGCCGAGCAGGTCCAACGGCCCGGCCCAAACAGCGGCTAGCGTCGGGGCACTCGTCCCGGGGTCGCGGTTCTTGTCCTCTATCCGCTCGACCCATGAAGAGTGGCTCTTCAGCGGCGTGGCATCGGTCCGCCAGGAGAAGCGCATTGGGCGCATGATTGCTCAAGTGCCGTGTCAGCGAGTTCGAGGAGCATCGTGCGAATCTTGGCGCCGCTCGGATAGTGACGCGCGGTCGATTGATTGGCTAACGCGGCCTGTGCTCGATCTACTGCTCGATTAGGGCTTGGAGGTCGTCGCTACTCAGTTCGCGAGCCGGGTCAGGCTTGCCGTTGACGAACACTCCCTCGGCTCTCAGCAGTTCCATCGGGTCCCGATCGTCCTCGGGGTCGCTCCATCTGAAGTTCGGACTGACTGTGCGGTTGCTGTTGAGGATGCGCTGGGCATTCGTGCACTGTCGGCACGTTCCGACATGGGCACCGAGTGGCTGTGCCGCCGTTCCGACAGCATCCGCCAGGCTGCCGTAGGTGGTCCAGTGGCCGATGGGCAGGGCGTCAAGGATTGCGTGGAGCGCCGTCCAATCAAAGGCTGGCGCCGCTTTCGCGGGGTCTTCGCCGGTGTAGATGGCGCGGACGTCGAGGAGTCGGCGGCCGTCAGCCAGACTCCAGAACCACCAACCGTTTGTCACTGAGCCCTTGACGTACCGACCAGCTCCGGACGGCGAATCAAACGTCTTGTCGTCGATCTTGAGCAGTCCGTCAGGGCGTACGATCGCCGTGCGCTCTTCCCAGGGGCCTGGGCGCGGAGATAACGGGGTTCCGGGCGCGAGGAGACCGGCGTCGACGAGGTGCTTAACTTGGATCCATCCTGCGGACTTCTCGTGCGGGTCGACGACGATCCCCTCATGCTCGACCGGGACTGGCCAGGTTGCCAGCAGCACGTCGATCAGGGCGTTGGTTCGCGCATCGATACCGGCCTCGTCCCACGTTCCGTCGAGCGCGGAGAGGAGGCGACTGTTGAGAAGCAAGGTGTCGTTGTCCTGCAGCGCTTCGCGCTTGGACGCCCACGGACCGTTCGTGACCTTGGAGTTCAGCGACGTGGTCAGGAGGGTCAGGTTTCCGAGCCGGTGTACGTGCTCGGCCCGGACCTCCTCTGCCGCGGTGTTGCTAACGGGCCAATGTGCGGCCCACTTCTGCGGAAGGATGTGCTCGATCGGGTATCCGCGTCGTGGCACCTGCGGCTGGTTGGTCCCAAGTCGGTATGCATCCTCGATGGCCTCGAGAAGCATCCGCAGGCGAGTCTTCTTGAAGCGACGGTAGACCTGTTCGGTTCGTAACGCTCCACGGATCTCATCATTTCCGGGCCAATACGTGCTGGTCACGTTGAGCCGTGACAGATGCGCCTCAACGCTGTCGGGCAGTTCGGCTGGTGGGGTGCGTTCGTGTACTCGGATGATGTCGGCGACGATGCGACCCATGTCGCTGAGGCTTAGGCGCAGGATCTGGCGTCGGACCAGCCAGCTCTCGACGATCGCGGCTACGCGGTCGACCAATTCGGCAGGCACCTCGCGGCCGGGCTCGTGCAGCCAAATCAGCAACGGTTTGAGCAGTTCGGTCTCCGACGCCTTCGTCCGATATACCGCGAGCTCGACTCGGTTGAGCTGCCGGTCGCCATCGTCCGCGGCCGTCGTCCATGCTTGGTACGTGTCGGCCTGCTTGCGAATCAATGGAAGGAGGTCGGTGACCTTCTGCCCGTCCACGCGGTCAATCTGTTCGACGTACTGCTTGAAACGCGTGAATGTCGCGCGAGGACTGACCTCCTCGCCGACGCGTGCGATTAGCCACTGGTTGAAGAAGAGTGAGCTGCGCTGCATCGCGTAACGGCCGACAGTGACGTCCTTCTCCCAGAACTCCGTCTCAAACGGCCAGTCATCGAGATGGACACGCGTGTCCGCGCCTTCGGCGGCCAACCGCTGAAATACGAAGTTTCTGATGAGGTCCGCCGCCGTGAGCGGAGTTCCCCGTGCGTTCAGCGTCTCGAAGATCTCCTGCGAGTTCTCATCGACCGTTAGGTTGATCGCGACGAGCTGCAATCCACGGGTCAGCACGCCAGTCAGAGCCTGGGCGCGTTCGGCGGCTCCGTCGGCAGTGGAGTCCAGCCAATCCGTCACGGCCTCGGTGAAGTATTCGTGCGCGCGGACGACTCGCGCGGCGGCGTTAGTGAGCGCGTCGTGATCGACAGGCGCCTCGCTGTCCATCACTTCGTCAAAGGCCTCGCGGTCCCTATTACTGTGGCGGAGCTTGAGCCGTGTCGCCGCGCCCGGGACATAAATGTCTTCGTTGTGGGTAAGTCGATCGAGCTGTCCCGCGAGTGCGTCTTGGCCGATCGACTCCAATGCCGCAGCCGTCGCATCCATGAGCAATTGGAGTGTGGTCAGGCGCTGCTGGCCGTCAATGATGCTGCTCGCTTGGAGGCCACCGAGGATCGGCTCCTGCGCCTGCACCACGATCGCGCCTAGAAAGTGTCTGGCATCGGCGCCCGGCTGCTCGAGCCGGATCGTGGCCAGCCGTCGGACGTCCTGCCAGAGCGGCGCCCACTGCTCGTCCTTGTCCCAGACATACGGCCGCTGGAACGGCGGCACCACGAGATGCTGGGGCTGCATGAAGACGTCCTGCGGAGTGCGGACGTGCGTTTCCATCAGGCGATCCTCATGCTTGTTTCACGTTGGGGCGCTGGGACTCCACCATGACCCAAATCCTATCCGCGACCGTCGAATCTCCTCTCGCGGCGCTCAGTCTGTTCGCGCTGACTCTGTCATTCGCTTCGAATCGTGGGTGCGGGAGCAGCAGCCCGTAGCACCGCCGCCGATGGGAGCTACTGTCACGCTGGACCAGCCTTCGGTGACCGATCGCGCGAACAGGAGCAGCGCGGCGATGTGGCTCGGACGCGGCGCTATCGAAGTTGGGCGAATCCAGGAGCGGAGCACGCGCTGGCGTCCATCGAGGGCGTCCCAGCTGTGCTCGCGCACCTCTTGGCGGCGGTGAGCCGTCGTCAGCGGTCTCGTGCCGTCAGTGTGGCTTCACTACCTTTAGCCGATGGCCAAACCGCGACGGGTCTCCGCGAACGCGATCTCGGCACTCAAGGACGCCCTGACTGCCGCCTTCTGGTTCAAGCGCGACCTGTATAGCTACGCGAAGGCGGCCGTTGTCGGCGAGCCCACGTTCCTGGCTGGAATCGATTGGACGAACCAGTACAAGCGCGACAGCGTGTCGACGTTCGTCGACAGACTCGTCCGCGAGCAGGACGAGCATCAGGACGTGCTGTTGAACCTATTGGTCGACGTCGCAGCTATGACCGACTTCCCTCAACTGCTCCGTGTCGAGGATCCCGAGCCGAAGCTCACGGCTGCCCGCGAGGCGGTTGCGCGGCTAAAGGCGGTCGTCGAGCCCTACGAGCGGACGTTGATGGAGCGCCAGGTCACGCGGGAGCGCATCGATATTACAAAGCGGGCTGCGGAGGATCGCCGGGCAACTGCCGAGCGACTGAATGAACTCAAAAGGCGCTACCTCGAGGTGCTCGCATTGAGCCCCGTACCCCGGGGGTTTGCGCTGGAAAAGCTGCTCACGGCGGTGTTCGACGCATTCGATCTGGACCCGCGGGGCTCATTTCGCGTCGTCGGCGAGCAGATCGACGGCGGCTTCACGTTGGACGGCGAGCATTTCCTCCTCGAAGCTAAGTGGGAGCAGCATCCGTCCCCACGGAATGACCTCGACGTCTTTGCCGCCAAGGTCAGGCGGCGGGGCGAGAACACCCTCGGCTTATTCGTAGCGATCAACGGGTTTGAACCGAACGCCGTTGAGGTCCACTCCGGAAACCGTTCGCCGATCATGCTGATGGACGGGGCGGACCTGTACGCGGTCTTGGAGCAACGGATCGATCTCCAAGAGTTGCTTCGTCGGAAGCGACGTGAGACCTCAATGACTGGTCGGATCCTTCTGACCGTTTCCGAGATCCTCGCCCCCACTTAGTCGGGGCGTGGAGGTTCGTTCTCAGGTCGCTACAACTGTGCGAGGCGAACGCAGCACTCCGGTCGTAGGAAGCGCTGCCTTCGTGTCGCATTCCGGCCTTTCTCGGCGCTGATGCAACGAAACAGGCCACGAGCGTCGCTGTAACCGACAGCCCGGCGACTCTCGACGGGACGAGCGGCTGGTTGTAGCGACCGTGGGCGGGATTTGCCTCCTCGGGGCCTCCAGGCACACCAACTGAGCTGCTCGCACCAATGCCCACCCCTCTGGCACAGCGCTACAGTCCCGACGCATGGCAGACATCAGCTTCACGCCGACATCGCTCCCCGTCGCGATCAGTGGCCTGTTCAGCCTCAACGGTTACGTCGTTACCGGCCCGATCATCAAAGACGGCGGGGAAATCGACCTCATCGCCACGAAACCGAGCGATCTCTTCCCGGAGCCGATCTACATCGAAGCGACCATCGAGCACGTCGATAACGAGAAATACGCGAAGGACCTCACAAAACTCGCGCCGATCCGGCAATCGGAGCCGAGCTCCAAAGCCATGATCGTCTCCGCCACGGGTTTCACGGCCGCCGTACGTACGAAAGCAGCAGCGGCCGGGATCGTCGCGCTCACCTACCAAGAGCTCGAGCAGCGCTTCCAGCGCTTCGAGCCGCTTATTCAACACGTCTTCGGCGACTCCGCCGCGGCGAAGGACCTGCGCGATCTCGTGGCGGTCTACGAGGAGCCGAACTTTGATGACCAGGCCGGCTCGGAGCGGGCCACTCAGTGGCTAGCCGACTGGCTGAATAATCCGATCGAGCACCCTTGGCTCATCGTCACCGGCGAGTACGGGACCGGCAAAACGGCACTCACGCAGGTACTCCTACACAGGTGGCTCTCTGAATACCGTGCAGACTCGACACGCCCAATTCCGTTCCGCATCGAGCTTCGGAGTTTCACACGGCAGTTCGACGCACGTGGCCTCCTGCACCAGTTTCTCGATAGCCACGGCCTAGCTGCGCTCCCAATCGAGTTCGTGTTGTCGCTCATTCGCTCAGGGCGCGTGGTACTGCTCCTGGACGGTTACGACGAAATGGCGCAATACATGAGTGCTCGGGAGCGCCGTGCTTGCCTTGAGGCGTTAGCTCAGCTGTCAGCAGAAGGCGCCCGCGGGCTGCTGACAAGCCGTCCCAATTACTTCACGGAGGCCGAGGAGCTGCAGGTCCTCGAAGCTCTATACGTCGACCTCTCCCAGCGCGACAAGCTCATCGCCGACGAAACTGCCGTCATTGTCGAGGAGGCCGAGATCGACTCACTGTTTGAGAACCAGATTCTCAACCGGCTGGAGCGCCATTTGCGTGATCTCACGCCGACACAGACGGAGGAGCTGATAGCGCGGAAGCTCGCCGACGATGTGGAAGCACGCACCGTTGTGCTCGGCCTACTACGCCGCATATTCCGCTCTACCACCGAAGGCACTGACCTCGCCCTCTCAGGCAAACCAGTGATTATTACCTACCTCCTCGACATCGCCGATGATCTGAAAACTGAGTCATTCGGCGAGGCGCCGATCAACGAATGGCAGATATACGACCTGATTGTGCGTCGACTCATGATCCGCGACTTTCGTGCCGCACCGGAGATGCCTCCGGAGCGCCGCCGCGCTTTTCTCCGGCGTCTCGCGGTACGCCTCTCGCGCCGCGATTCCACAGTTCTTACCGACAAAGAGTTCCTTGCTTTCGTCAGCGAGGACTTTGACGCGGAACTCAAGAAGGTTCCTCCCGAGACCCGCGAGTCCCGCCTTCAGCAGCTGACGACCGACCTTCGCCGGTCGGCGACGCTCACGCGGAACGTTATCGGCGACGGCTCTGGGTTTCGCTTCTCCCACAACTCACTTCGGGAATTCCTGGCCGCCGAGTCGATACTGGAGCAACTCGACAGCGAGCGGACGCGACGGTACGACCTCCCAATTTCGGATGCCATGCGCAACTTCGTCGCTTCGCAAGGAGCCGAGCGCATCGCCGCACACGCGAGCCGACTTGCCGTACTGTGGGCTGCGCGCTCCGAAGACGACGGGGCCGGGCAAATCCTCAGCCTTTTGTGGACCGCCCTGGTCTCCCTGCATGCGCAAAGCGCGGACATCGTCCGCACCGCTGTGTCCTCGGTAGCCGGGACTAGCCTAGACATGGGCCGCGTTGCACTCGACGGGCTGGACTTTACGAGCCTCGACCAATCTTCTCTGCCAAACGCGTCATTCCAGGACAGCACATTCACACGTGTGAGCTTTGCTGGCGTGAACCTTCGCGGAAGCAGCTTCATCGGCGCGGTACTAGACGAAGTTGACTTCACCGCCGCCAATCTCACGGATGCCAGCTTTGACCGTGCCGTACTTCTGGATGTGAACTTCACCGACGCGACCGTCAAGGGCGCTAATTTCCGCAACGTCGATGACACCTTCGAGGTGCGCTCAGGCGTCGACCGCTTCGCCGGGCCGGCTGCTGCCGGCCTGCTGCGAGCGAATGGAGCGCTCACACGCGACGTAGACCCGATACACGTATTACGCCATCATCCGAAGTTCGATGTCGCTTTTAAGGTGGCGCGCATCCTGCTCGACGGGAGCAAACACCAGGTACGCGGTCTCACCCAGCGAGGGTCTGCGCGCTCAGACCCGCGCTTCGCCGCGCGCTTCCTGACGCTCCTCATCAACAGCGGCATGATCAGCGTGGATGAACGTCAACTCGTGCAGGTCACTGACGCCGGGCGACGTCAGTTGGGCCCGATCGTCGAGTTGCGCCATGCCACCCCAGAGTTCGAGGCGCTCTGGCGTACGGCCGTGTCGCGCGGCACGGTGCGCACCGAGCGACCCCGCGGGGGGCGGCAGCCCTAGCCCTTGCTGTGGGCGCCATGGCGCGGATGCCCGCGGCGTGTACAGCCGGATCGTACGGCGACCGTTACGAAGCGCCGCCGCGTCGGCTCCCGGTTTCGCCCAGGCCCGATAGCCGCCCGGACTGCCGGTGACTGCGTTTCGCACCAAGCGGCAACGCGTGATGGCCTACGTTCAAGGTCGCTCGGCTTTCGAGGCGCTGTTAGGAAACGAATGCCTTCCGAACAGATGCAGCTGTCCATCTGTTCCTGCCGTGAATCGTTGGAACCATCATCCGGTTCAGCTCGTCGGCGACGTCTTCGAGCGACAGCCGCTTACCGAGCATCGCGTTGATCCTTGTCCGCCACTCGTAGTCACGTCGGTTGCAGAGCCGATGCGCGAGCCGGACGTTGTCGGAGGTGAGGTGACCTCCGTGCATCTTGAGCCTCGGATAGTGGTCGGCCGTCGGCTCCCAATCAGAATACGGTCCTCTCGGCTCGAAGTGCCTACGGCCCCGGAAGCAGTAGCACTGGGGCATCTCGCACCGCACGTCGACGATCTGCCCATCCCGGGCAAGTTGCCAGAGGATTCCGCGGACCCCCAAGGCCGCTAACTTCTCAACCGCCGTTTCTTCAGCGTCCCCAGGCATGCGGCAGAGTGTCGCATCCGCGTGTTAACGAGCGTCTCGAAATGACCGCGTGACGCGCTCGCAGCGGACGAGTAGCGAGCGTCGCGACACCGTTGCCACGGACGCTGGCAACCGCAAAAACTCGAGCAGTGGCTACGCGTTCGCCTCCATTACTTCAGGCTAGGGCGCAGTGACGGCCCAGGTGCCATCGTCGTAGAAGTTGCCTGCGCCAGCACTGTCGATCACGATGCCGGCGCCGTACCTACTGTCGCTTCCGCCGTTGCCAGTCGTTGGATCGTGCGTGGCGATCTCGGCGACATTCTGTGTGCCTCCCACGTACACACAGAACTGTCCAGTTGCTGCTGTCGGGCTGGTGACCGACCCTGGGCAGGCGGTCGAAGGCGCTGAGGTGATAATCGTGGGAGTTGGTGCTTGCGCCAACGGTGGCTGGAACGAGATCGAGGCAGACGCAAGGTCGCCGACGCTCGACGCAGTGCCCTCGGCGTCGTAGATGCCGGTTTCGCTAGCTCCGCTAGGCAGAGTTGACAGCAGCTGTCCGGCTGCTCCTGTCGCCCCGGAGGATCCTGTCGCACCTGTCGCTCCCTTGGCGCCGTGCAGCTGTCGGCGCAGACTGGGCTTGATCTGTCTAATCGAGCTCAGCAGGTAATGCCGTGTCGCGTACGCGGTTCCGGTGCCAAGTAGGACGATGACGAGGAGCCATCCCAGTAGGGCGGGGTAGTTTAACCCTGACATCTTGCGACGCATAGCGCCTCCGACGATCGGTTGGCAACGTCGATGATGGCAGGGCTAACGCTGGGGCGCAACACATAGGGGGCGCTAACGGTTCAGCCCCGGCTCCCACAGTGACTCGGCACCTTGCGCGGCATGTCGCGCGACGATGAACAGCAAGTCACTCAGCCTGTTCAAGTAGCGCAGCACCTCTGGATTGGCATCGTCACCAAGCGCAACAACCCGTCGCTCTGCGCGCCGGCACACCGTGCGGCAGACATGAAGCGCCGCCGCCGCGGCATTCCCACCGGCTAACACGAACGACCGCAATGGCTTGAGCGTGGCGTTGACCTCGTCGCACACGCCCTCGAGCCATTCAACCTGCGACGCCACGATACGTAGTGGCTCGCGATCGTCGCGGGCGGGCACCGCCAAATCAGCCCCGACATCGAACAGGTCGTTCTGGATTCGCTTCAGCCAGTCGACAGTCCGCGGCGGCATCCCCGCGGTCGTGATCGCTACCCCGATGTGGGCGCCGAGCTCGTCGACATCGCCGTAGGCCTCGATCCGTGGGTGTGTTTTGGGGACGCGGCTCATGTCGCCGAGGTGCGTCTCGCCGCCGTCGCCGAGCTTCGTGTAGATGCGGGTGAGGTTGACGGTCATCGGACCGTTCTAGTGTGCCAGAGCGATACGATGGCGCCCGTTAGAGGTCGGTGGCATGGGAAGCCGGTGAAGATCCGGCGCGGACCCGCCACTGTGACCGGGGAAGTCGACCGCAGGCGCGAGAGCGCAAGCCACTGGTTCGCCACCGCGAACCGGGAAGGCGCGGAAGATCGGCCCGGAAGCCAGGAGACCTGCGCCGACCGCAAGCCCACATAGACCCTCGTGGAAAGGGGTTGGCACCTATGAGAAGCAACAATTCAGGGCGCGCACTGCGCGTGCGCGCTGCCGCTGGCGCAGGACTCGTGGCGCTCGTGCTCGCGGGAATCGCGGCGAGCGCCTCGGCCGCAGGCTCGACGGCTCCGACAGGGCCGGTATCCGGCGTGACGGTGCGTGTCGAAGGCCTCACCAAGACGCTGCTGGCGCCCACCACCGTGACGCTCCAGAGCGGCTCGGTCAGCAAGGATGGCGTCGCTGCCGACAGCTGCGACGCGCTCAGCGGGCTCGGGGCGCTCCAGGACGCGACAAACGGCGCCTGGGCCGGTACCTGGTCGAGCTCGTACAAGTCCTACTTCATCACCTCGATCCTCGGCACGAGCTATCCCGAGACCGCCGACTACTACTGGGCCTTCTGGCTCGACAACAAGCCGGCTGCGAGCGGGGCCTGTGGCGTCGATCCGGCGAAGGGCTCGAGCGTCCTGTTCTTCCCCGAGTACGACGGCAAGAACAAGTCGATCGTGGCGCCGGCGGTGCTCGGCATCAGCGCGCCGGCGTC
>Ga0181525_10000185_pt1 | contig 57046 bp, 47 predicted proteins | sample PEATcosm2014_Bin_48_FD_121100 | JGI IMG/M metagenome (GOLD analysis project Ga0181525, IMG submission 121100) | Peatland microbial communities from MTU Mesocosm Facility, Houghton, MI, USA - PEATcosm2014_Bin06_10_metaG | ecosystem: Environmental > Terrestrial > Soil > Wetlands > Peat | place... | reverse complement strand
GGGTCGCCTCGGCATTGCGGCAATGATCGACCGTTGTTGCGAGCACGCACGAGCGCTTGTGGAAGGAATCGGGCGCTTGGATGGTGCAGAAGTGCTTTGGGCGCCCCGAATCAATCAGGGGCTGGTTCGCTTCCTCGACCCCCGGCAAGGAGCTGGCGATGAGGACCATGACCGCTTTACGGATCTGATCATTCGGCGAGTCGCTGAATGCGGCGAGGCCTACTTCATGGGCACGACTTGGCGCGGGCGGCGCGCAATGCGCGTGAGCGTTTTGAATTGGCAAACCTCGGAAGCCAGTGTTGATCGGGCCATAGCGGCGATCCGACGATGCCTGACTTCGGCAAGATCAAGGAATCTCTGACCGATCGCTAGATGGTCGTCAACGCCAGAAATGAGACGCATCGGGGCCTGAAGACAGTCTGCCGATATGACCGGTTAATACCTACGACTCGCGCTCTCTTAAGGTTGAGAGATGGCGATCATTCGTCGCCCCTCGGCCCGAGTAGGAACTCCCCCACTGACGTCTCCGCGTAATAATCGAGCCCGGCCGCCCGGGCGAAAAGATCAGAATCGCCCCCTCCGATCGCGCAGGGAGCCAAGTCCATCGCTGTTGCCACCAGGTACATCGTCTGATAGAGGACTCCCACGTCTTTCAGGAGAGCACTGTAGGCGATGGATTCATATTTCCAGGAGAGCCGCTGGAATCTGGCGGCGATGGTGATCAGGATTTGAGGCGTTTCGGCAAGCCCGGCCGAGCGCGCAGCATCCTTTAGCAGCGCATCCACAGCTTCCGTCGGGCCGCCGGTCTTTTCAAGACGATGGGTTTTCGGGCAGTAGTGATAGAGGCCGGGCGGGATGTTCTCGCACCGGCGTACGTTCACATAGAGCTCCAGTTCGTAAATGGCTCCGCCGCCTGGATAGGGCCTCCTACTGAGGTCCTGGAATTCCGTCTTTTTCAGCTCCTTTACCCTTGCCGAGCGGTAGAGGAACTCTCCGAGCTGATGGTCGGTGATGGGCCGCCTCCCGTATTCGCGGAGGGATCTTCTCTTTTCCAGAACCACCGTGAACGGAGGATCCTCCAGCTCCAGCGAACTGATGTCCGGGCGGTGGAGATCGATCGTCTCCTCTGCACAGAACTTCTTTACCGCCGGCCGCGGCTTGATCTTGTTGCGGAAACGGTACGTTCCACCGTAGGGGTTGGCGTGCCTTCCAAGCCGGCTTCTCGCATGGAAGAGAAGATCGTGAAACTCCCACTGGGCCAGGGCCTCGCTTTCCCCCGGGTGAGCCTCGTCAGGTTTCAACTCGGACACAAAGCCTGCGCCAAGAAGCATTTCAAGAAATAGCGCAACTGCATCACGCGCCACGCTCGGCAGCAGATCCCACAGCGAGGCGGGAGGCTGCGCCTTTGCAAGTTCGGCTGCAACTGCGGCGCCCTCCCATCCGTGCAGGGTAATCTTGCCGTGGGCCAGAGGAGACTCCAGCATCAGGTCCTCCTGGTCCCGGTGAAGATACGCGAACCTCGAAAGGGCGTATCTCGATTGAGGATCAACGGGAGTGGACGAAAAGCTGAAGGACGTGGACGCTGGGGAAAGGGTGGCGAGCCGCCGGCCTCCGCAGGAAATGCCATAGCTGAGAATCCGGCGGTCGGCAAAGGTCAACAAGTAGTAATAGAGCCGGGCGAGCGCACCCGTTCCGTCTGATTCCTCAACCAGGCGGGCAAGCTCATCTTCCGTGGCCCCGGTTGACGAAAGAATATCGATCGCTTGCCTGAGCCCTGGGGAGAGGTCCTTAAAGGTGTACTCCCTGGAGGTGACAGGCATCTGGATGACGATGCGATCGGCCGACGCCCTATCGACCGAGACCCCCTTTGCAAACGAAAGCACATATGCTTGCGACATGATTCCTCCTGCGCCCCGGAGGGTATTTGACGTCAGAAGAAAATCGGAATTGGGTTGAGCTCTTCTTCCGCCAAGGGTCTCTCCTGCCAGCGCATCTGCACCGGCACGTCGTAGAGCCGTCCGGGGGCAAAACGGGCCCAGAAATGGCGCAGTCCCGGCACGATCACTTTCACCACTGGCATTTTCACGTCCGGCCGGGTCTGGTCGAGCACCAGCACCTCCATCCCCCGTTCCTCGACGATGCGCCTGCACAGCCGGATATCCTCCAGCAGATCGCCGCTACAGAGGGACGGGTAGTCCTCGCGCCGTTTGGCCGCAACAGCTTTATCCGGAGCCATGTAAGGCTGGTTCCTCAGAGTGGCTGTTTTGAGCCACGATACGGTTTCCTCGTCCTTGATAGCGAGCTTGGCATCCCCGCCTCCTTGGGCCAGGCCGAGCATCTGATTCATTTCTGCAAAGGCACGCTGCAAGGCAATGCGCGCATCGAGATGACAGCCTAGACCAAACAGGATGCGCTCTTCCGGTCCGGCACAGAGGCGTGAGGCGGCGGCGAAGGCGGGGATGCCGAGATCGCTCGTTATGTCCAGCGCCCAGGCCTCTCGGCCGAGGGTCTGGTAGTAGCCGATGAGATCGAGCAAATATGGCTCTTCGAAGCTCTCCACCGCCACTCCCGGTTTTAGCAGTCGGTTGTACCACCAGAGAGCCACCGCATCCCTCTCAACCAACTCACAAAACCCCTGCAGCACCGCCTCCTCAAGATTGTTGCCCGAGGCATTGCCGTTGGAACAGCCCATGCTGTAAAATGCCTCGCTGCCGGCGCTGGCCTTCGACTGGTAATAGAGCAACTGGGTTGGCAAATACTTGTGGCGCGCATGGGTCAATGACCACACCGGCGTCCAGTCGATCGGTATCGACTCGTCCAGCGCCTCGGGCACCCTGTTGAACTTCGATTTCTTCTCGTTCCAAGCCTCACGTTCCGCCAGTTGCCGATCGCTGTACCGCATCACGCGGTTCGGGTGGATCGCATCGGCGCCGAAACGCTCCCGCATCTCCCCGAAGCTGGCGGTTATAATCACCTCGGCGCCGGTGCGCTCGCCCGAATAACGCTCGATCGCCTCGCACAGCGCGCTGGCCTTAGCCTGCGCCTCGCTAATCCCCTTGCCGCTGCTGACATTGCGCAGGCTGGCCTTGAGAAAATCCAGACTCTCCATCTTGAAGGCGCGATTCTCGCCGGCCACGTACACATGGACGAGTCCATTCGCGTTGTGCACCGGCGCTAGCATCGTCACCGCTCCGGTGATTGGGCTTACCAGATGTTGATATTTCTGCAGCGTCTGCTCCGGGGCCTGGGTGCGGTGGCCGCCATCCTGGATAAAGGTCGCTTTCCGGCTGACCAGTTCGACCGGCACGGCTTTTGCCGCTTCACGCTCACCGCAGGCCGGGCAGGCGGGATGCCTGAGAAGATTGTGGATCACAGCGTTCCAGGTGCGCACGTCCAGGCCCAGCACCTTGCCTTCCAACCCTTCCTTCGCACCCGCGATAAACTTGACCACCTCGACAGCGGCAAGCTGGCAGGCGGCGTTGATGGTCGCCTGGGTAGCTGCCCGCGCCGCCGGAGGGGCCTCGGGCAACTTGTTTTTTTCCGCCACGAACCGGTGCACCGGCCGGTTTCGCGTCAACTGCCTGGCCAGGCAACGGTAACAGCCGGTCTTGCCAGGCACGAACAGCGGCCCGAGCCAGGGTTCATGGCCGACTGGCTTCACCAGCAACCAGGGACGGCCTGCTTCGAGCGAGGCAGCATTCAAAGCGTCCAGTTCCGGCGTCAGGTAATCGTCCGTCGCCACCACCTCAAAATTGGCCGTCTCGTCCTCGACAAAAACAAGCCCAAACTCCGCCAGCGCCATCCGCAAGGGAGTGGCATCCACCTCCCCCACGGCATTCACCCGCACACGCCTGGATCTGAGTGCCTCGATCGCCGCCCGCGGCTCGATCTCCATGCCGTGCCAGAAGGCCGCCGTCTCCCTCGGTATATCCGGGACGCTTTCGGCAATGTGGCCGTTTTTTTCGAGCAGCGCTAGCGCGTAGTACACCATGGCCCCGTCCACCTTTCCGGCGAGTAAGTCCAGGAGTGCGTCCGCGTCCCGGCTGCCATCGAGCAACGGCGCCAGCAATTCATACACGCTGCCGTGCAAAGCCCAGACTTTTTCTTCGGCCAGCACCACCACCCCCTCACCGGGGATGACGCTCACCTGCAGATGGGGTTTGAAAACAGGTCTCATCATGAAGGGAATCCTCCTGCGAGCCGAAAGATCCCGGGCCTGCTGGCCAAAGCCGGTGTGGAGGAGTCCCTTCGGGCTCGGGTGCGGCAATACCTCAAAGCGCCGAACCCACATCGCACCAGCCGCGGTAAGTTTACAGCGGCTCGTGACACGTGCTCGCCGGCTTTACGAGCAGGGAGCCGGGCATTGCCGGCTCCGGCGGTACGTCACACGCGGACACACTGGTTGTGGGGCGGGCTCGATGGGCAGGTGTTCCGAAAAAGGAGGCCTCAGGCACTAACCCTTGGTGTGCGGCGGCTCATAATTATTTGAATAGGCGCCTACGACCCCTACTAACTGCTCGTCGGACAATTCTTTGCTCGAGGGCTTCATCGGCAGCACCAGATGTTGCACAGTGTCGGTGTCCTCCACTATTCGAACTTCGACGCCGCGGGGTATCTCCACCCCTTCCTCCTTGAGACTTGCCGCCGGATCGGATAGCAGCCTCTGTTTGAATCCTTCGTCCATCCATGCTTTGGCGATAATCTTCTCGATTTTTCTCGCGTTCTCTTCGTATTTCATGATGCTTCTCCTTTTGTGAAATGAAGGTGTGCGGACACGTCCGTGCCGCCTGGTTTCCGGTCGTCCTCTTTGGAGCGGAAGCTCAGTTATTCCCGCTGAGCTCTCGCATTAGCATCGAGCCTGCCACCCGACCCTCGGCGCGGGTGCACCGATGCGGGTTTCACAGATCAAGCCATTCGATTCACTTCTTGGCGATCATAAGGCCTCCGCCACTCCGGGACAACCCACACGTTCGTGCAGGCAGCAGCAATGATGGACCCGCCGAGTCCTGTGCAAACTTGAGTTCTCGTGCCAACAGAGCTATGTCGAGTCGCTAGCGATAATGCCCATTAAAAGGACTGAAAATGCACGACTTAGTCGTTGTGGACCCGGCTGCGGAGCTTCTTCGGCCGTACGCGGTGGCCGCAGGAGTACCCGGAATTGCACCTCATGGTCCTCGTCGCAGTTGCGCAAAACTTTGCCGCGCCGCTGGAGGTGAACTCGAACAGATCCAGTTGCTCTTAGGGCACGCTACCCAGAGGTTCCGGATCACCGAAGTGCCGGTCATCCTCTGCGACGAGTGGTCTGCGGCGGCCAGAGAGGCGAGGCGCGCCGGTGTCTGATCGAGGCCTGAAAGCCGCTTCCGATACCAAAGGGGCAACAAAATGGGAACGACGCAAACCAATGTCTATGGGACGTTGCGCTCAAAACGGCGCATGGGCATCGCGTCTGATGCGGGCGTTGACAAAAGGACTCGGTCGCAAGCCCGACACACGTCATCCACGCTGATAGCTTTCATCGCCTCGACCCCGAGGTCCTCGCGCGAAGCCTGATGCCGGGACATAGGCTCTCCCCTCACCAGTATGTTACCGGCGCCGTAGGGACGAACCCTCCCGGCCAGGTCGTGCCCAATCAACCCAATGCACGGAGCGCCCACTGCAGCCGCCAGATGCAGCGGCCCCGTGTCGCCGGAAATGAACACCCTCGATCTTCGTGCGAGCGCGCTCAGTTGCCCCAGCGACAGCGGAGGAGCCAACCGGGCGCGGCCGCCCGATTCTGCCACGATCTTCCCGGCCGCCTGCTGCTCCCAATCGCGCAACCCCTGTACCACTATCGTCGGCATTCTATGAGTAGAACCGAGATAGCGCGCCACGGCCGCAAACCGATCCGCAGGCCACATCCTCCACACCGGGCCGCCGGAATTGACGACCGCGAAAGGCTGCTCGCCCATACCCACGTCGTGAATCACGCGCCTGATCTCCCTCGCGTCCTCCTCCAGCTCCGGCAAGCCGAACCGTGCCTTGGTGACGTTCACGCCTAGCGGCGAGAGGATCTCAAGATACCGATCGACGATGAGATCAGACGAGGCCTGTACCAGCTCAAAGTGCAGCACCCCGGCGATTGCCCGCGAAAGAGCCCGCAGCCAGTCCTCGTTCGTAACCAGCCGCCGTGCCTCATGGCTGACCATCCCCACAAAACCGAGCCGCCGCGGAGCGCCTGACAAGATCGTCGCGAATACGCTGCTTCGCACCCCCTGAAGATCGACGACCACATCGAACCGCAAAGCTCGCAATTCGCGCCGAAGCCGAAGAATCCATGGCGCCGACCGCGTCCAACCCTGAGGAACGGCGAAGCGCTGGTCGATCGCCGGATGCCCCGCCAGCACCTCGCTCGCCCAATCCTCCGCGAGCCACCCAACAAACGCGCCGGGCACAAAGTCCTTCACGGCGCAAGCCACAGGCACCCCATGAATCACATCGCCGATGGCCCGAAGCCTGACGATGAGAATGCGCATGCCGCGACGTTAGCACAAGTTGCTTTTTGCACACCAAACTCGCAGTCGGGCAGGCGCGCTCGGCGGCGGATTGCGGCGATCTGAAGTGGCTGCGCTCACCCTCAAGCACATCCAGACCCGGGACAATCGCTGGTGCATCGTGGACCTTGTTGGCAAGCGCGGCGGCGTGCGCGCGATCCCGATGCCGACGTGGGTGAAGGGCGCAATCGATGCATGGACTGCCGCAGCTGGGTTGACCGAAGACCGCGTGCTGCGGCCGATGGGCCGCGGAGATCAGCTTCGGGGTGAGCGCCTGACTGAAAACTCGGACGCCATGATTCTGACCCTAGCGCCCCGCCTCCGCCCATTCGATGACCTCTTTAATTGCGCCAGGTTGATGCTGATCCATTAGTCCGGTAAAGTGATCCGGCGAATACCGATTCGTGATCAAGTCTGCGATTTGAACGCCCCACCGCAGATGGGCCTGGGCCAGATCGTCCGCGGCCATCTGAAAGTGGCCGCGCGCGGCATTCACGCTGCCCAGCATGATTTGGTTCTCCAATACCAGCTGCCGGATCAATTCTGCTCCGGGAATTTGGATCGGCCGGTCGCCGCCCGGGATGCCCGTCACAACATAGACCCCGTTCAAAGCCAGCGCGTCCAGGAGATTAAACTCGAGCGCGGCAATTCCACTGGCGTCCAGGATGAAGTCCATGCCACCGATCTTCTTCACCACCTGGTCCGCCGGCACTTGACGGCCGTCGATATAATGCCCGCCGATAGCGGTCAACCATTTCGGACGGGCAGTGTTCGAATCGACCACATCCAGGCCGTAAACTTCGCCGCCTCGCAAACATAACACCATGGCGGCCAGCAGGCCAACCGGCCCCAATCCTGCGACCAGAGAGCGGCGCTCATGAAACCAATCGGGAGTCGTGGCTGCATCGGGGCAGCGCAGAGTCTGCACGCGCAGGGTCTCATCGATGGCTTTCTCGACGACGGAAAGCGGTTCCATCAGGACGCCGACCGGCTCGAGTTCGGCCGGCACCCGCACGATGTATTGCTCTTGATCGACGACATATTCGGTTTGGTATCCGTCTAATCCACGGATGCCTCTCTCGCGATACTTGCCGGTCTGACACATGTCGGATCGGTTCATGAGACAGCAGGCGCATTCACCGCATCCCCGACGCACGGTGAAGACAGCGTAGTCGCCAGGCTTGACGCGAGTGACGGACGAGCCTACGCCCACCACCTGGCCGAACATTTCGTGCCCGATAACGAGTTCAGTTTGACCGTCCGGGGCCTGGGCGCGGCCTCCGGAGATCTCTTCGCGGTCGGTGCCGCAGATGCCCACTCGTATCACCCGGACTTTGACTTGATCCTTTGCGGCGACTTCCGGCACGGGCCGCTCCACGATACGCGAACCGGCTGTACCCGGAACGATAGCGATTGCTTTCAAGAGTTCTTCCTCCTTATACTCACGCTGCTCTGCCTAGTTACGAACCTCTACGCATCCCAGCCGTGCCAGTAAATGGTCGCCCACCCGCAGCGCATTCGCCATAATGGTGAGGCTCGGGTTCACCGCGGCAATCGACACGAAGAAGCTTGCATCGACTACGTAGAGGTTGTCCAAATCGTGGGCCTTGCAATTGACATCCAGAGCCGATGTATTCGGATCACGACCGAACCGAATGGTTCCGGCCTGGTGCGCGGTGCCTCCGATCGGAATGTTCTTGCCCAGATACAGCGAACGGTGCATTAACTGGCCGTGACAACCGATCTCGGTAAGCATGCCCTCGAGCTTTGCGGTGAGCCGTTTGTGCCCTTCCAGGTTGGTTTCCTGGATGTTCAGCACAACCTGTCCGTCGCCGTTAAGGGTCACGCGGTTGTCGGGATGGGGCAAATCTTCCGACTGCAGCCAGAAGTCGATGGAGTGCTCGGCCAAGAAGTCCAGGGCAAACTCCGGCTTCCAAACCGCCCAGCCGGGCGCTTCCCCCTTGAGCATTTCTCCGTCAGACTTGCCGAGCATCTGAATCTCACCCAGAGGGTATTGCCAATCTTCGGAGCGGAAATAGAAGTCGTTCAATGCCAGAGTCTTCTGGAATACGGTAGGGTTCGGATCTCTGGAAATGGCCATAAGAGCGGAGCAGTTGTGGCGCATGTAGTGGCGGCCGATGACACCGGAGCTGTTTGCCAACCCGCCGGCGTGTTTCCCGTTGGCGGAGCGCAACAGCAGAGCGGCGGAGTTGACGGCCCCGCAGGCAACTACGACGATATCGGCGGAGTACTCCTCGGGCTGGCCATTGCGCGTGACCATGACTTTGTTCACCTCGCGTCCAGAGGAGTTGGTATCGAGGCGCTCAACATAGGCGCCTGTCAGGAGTGCGACGTTTGGGTGCTGAAGCGCGGGATCCACGCAGATCACTTGAGCGTCGGCTTTGCCATTGACCAAACATGGAAATCCATCAAAGGCGGCACATCGCACACAGGCGCTGTTGTGGAGGGCCTTCCCCTCCGCTTCGTCCAGCAGGATGCCGAGCGGCAAAGGAAACGGGTGATGGCCAAGCCGCTGAAAATCGTCGAACAACTCTTGAATTCGGGCCGCGTGGCTCACTGGCGGATAACGATAGGGCGCGCTGGCCTCGCCTTCGGTCGGATCTGCCCCGCGCTGCCCGTGAACGTGATACAGATACTCGGCGTCTGTGTAGTAGGGCTCAAAGTCCTCATAGCTGAGCGGCCAGGCGGGCGAGATGCCGCCGTCATGTATCACTTCTCCGAAGTCCTGCTTACGGAAGCGCAGTAAAGCCGCGCCATAAACCTTCGTATTGCCGCCAACGTAATACTGAATGCCGGGAGGAAAACTCTTGCCGTCCTTGTCATGCCAGGTCTCGTTGGCCCTATACTTCGATTCAATAAAGACGGCCCTCGAATCCCAATTGTCTTTCTCGCGAGGCAAGTATCCGCCGCGTTCGAGCAACAGAATTCGCTTACCCGACGGCGCGAGATGGTATGCGAGCGTTCCTCCGCCGGCTCCCGTGCCTATGATGATGACGTCGTAGTGATTGTCCATGGCTATGGGCCTTCTATCCAAATCCCTTCCTAGAAAACTGGCGCTAGCGATATAGAAACCAGACCCAGAACGAATAGGGCGAACATCACGGTGAGCAAGCGCCTCACCGCAGCGCTGGCGCCATGAAACTCTTTCCACACGAAAACTCCCCAGGCCGCGGAAATCATGGTGTTGCCCTCGCCGAGCGAAAACGAGGTCGCCGGCCCCACCATGGGCGTGTAGGCCGCGGCAAAACTACAGATAGTCCCGGTTCCCCAAATGAGTCCGCCCAAGACTCCCCAGGCATGCACCGCGGTTCCACCCCGGAAATAGTCGGCGATAGAAAGCCGCGATCCGCTCAGGGGCCACCGCATGAAGGCGTAATTGAGAGGAAAGTTGGACGCCAGAGCGCCGAGTGCAAACACGAAGTAAACGGTGTACGGCCCCAGATGGTTCGTTCCGGTCAAGGCTTTCGCGACAAACGGATAGAAGAGCCCAATGACCACACCACACAGAAGGCTCAGGACAATCCCCTTCGTGCCCGCCTTGCCGCCTTTCGACAGTCCACGATAAGCCATTGCGTTGGCGGCAATAGCGGCGCAGATAAGCAGAATTCCGCCAAAGAGGAGCACCCGATTACCGGCCGGCGAGACGACGTAATTGAGAACCGCGCCGATGACCAGCGCCAGGCCGGCTCCCAGGGGAAAGGCGACCGCCATGCCAGCGGCCGCAATGGCGGCGACTAACAGCAGGTTTCCGAGATTGAAAATCATTCCGCCAACGAACGCTTCCACGAAAGCGCGAGTGCTTGCGCTGTCGAGGTTGTGAAAAAAGCTTGCCGGAGCCGCCGGAACCGTCCGGCCCATCGTGAGGCCGAAAACAAGGGCGCACGCCAGAATCCCCCAGATATAGTCCCAGTAGAACAACTCGAATCGCCACGTTTTGTCGATTTTCTGCGTGTTAGCCCAACTGCCCCAGCACAACATGCTGACCAGCATCATCAGCAAAGCAACCGGGTAGGTGTGAGGAGTGTACATTGGTCAAGCGACTGACACCATAAAGTCCCGGCCTTCCCAACGGTCGCTTGCCGGCCAGAAGAAAGTAAAGTGTATGGGCGTCCGCTGCGCCGCAAGAATCGGAATGTCTACAAACTCAACTCCCAGCGTGGTAGTGGCGGAGGGAGTGTCGTTGACGGTGTTCCATTCGTCGCCCGACCAGTGCAGCCGGAAAGAAGCCGGCGCTTGAATGCGAAGCACATAGCCCGGTTTTACGCTCCGCACCTGACGGGTAAACTTCCAGACTTCGAATAATTGACAACCCGCGCGGTCACCCAGATATCGTTTCGCGACGTCGACGATCAGATCGGAGACCCTCCCGTCGCGGGTTGATCGAAGGAGTTTGATGTACTCCGCGTGAGCCCACATCAGAGGCATGGCCGAGCCGGTTGGCCGGCCGCTGTACATGTAGACGCTGGGCTGATCCGGGGCATCCCATGCCTGCTCGGGCAAAAGGCCGGTGGAAGAAGCCAGGAGTTCCATAGCTCGAATGAAGGGCTTCGCATCGTGCCCGGCAGCCAACTCATAGTGGCCGCGTTCGCCCGTGAGAAGCGGCCAGACGCGTCCCCGCCCCCAGCCTACAAAGGGTCCGCCATCATCTCGTTGTCCATATCCGTCGTGGTTGTAGCGGCGCCAGCAAGGCCCGAACGGAGTTTCCACCTTCAGGACGGCGTCCACCACCTTCAGGGAATCTACGATGAGCGGATCGTCGGGCTTGCGGATTCCGTGACGCACCAGTTCCAGAAAACCCGCATCCACGACTTCTTTGGCCGGAAAGACGTTCTGCGCGCCGGGCTGACGGTTCGCAATGGTGAGGTTTCCCTGGTTCGGATCTTCGTTGGGGTCGGGATTGCCGGCCTGCTCGGGAAGAATCCGCATGTAGTGCCGAGGCACGCCTTTGAGCAAGGTCCCTTCCGTCGTGACTGTCCAGCTCTCGACATGACATTCCAGGAAATCGGCGTATTGCTCGAGGTATTTCGCCGTGGCCACATCGCCCCTGTCGCGAGCAAAGCATGCTGCGCAGATCAGACCGGCAATGTTAGACGCCAGCGTAGACGGCGAATAACCGCTGGCCTCCTCCCACCGTTCCTGCGGAGTGACGGGACCGTGCCGGACGAGGTAGGCGGCTGCCCGCATGACGAGGGGGTACGGGTCGAAGCCCTCGAGGGCTTTCTCACGTGCAAGCCGCCACGCGAGCATAATTGGGAAAGCGACTTCATCCAGTTGGATTCCGCGCCAGTAGGGCTTGCCGTTGATCCAGAAGTTCTGGGCGAAACCTCCGCTCTTTTCCTGAGAGACATTGAGATAGATCAGCGCTCTCAAGGGCGTTGTGCGATCCCCGGCGGCCAGCATCGCGTTCGCGCTGTTGACCATGTCGCGCGTCCATACCAGGTGGTAACCACCCTGGTCTTCATCGCCCACCGCCTCTCCCCATGGAATCGCGAGCGAGGCGATAAAGGCGCCAGGATACGATTTGTCTTCGTGAGCCCGGAGCAAACTGAAGCTGGCACGGTACAGGTTGCCCCCATCGCCCGACTCATTCTCGAGCGCCAGCATGCACGCGCTGGATCTTGTCCACTGTTCTTCGAAACGCTTTTCGTGCTCCGCGAAAGCGGTGCTCAGCGATTGCAACAGCGTTGAGACGGCGTGGTGCTGGCTGTTGCCGAACGCCAGTCCCAGGGTGAATTCGCGCGTGCCCGCTAAGTCCAATTCTCCCGTGAGCGCGATGTTGCCGTTGGGAGCGTTATCGAACTCCCAGTCCATTTGAAAATTGTCGTGCAGGTCTGTCCAACCGTCGCTTTTCCCAACATAACCACACGAAACGCGGGAAAAAGGAACCGTGGCCCCAAGCGCCAGCCAGGTTCCCTTTCGTTTTGCAATCAGGATCTTTCGGCCTGCCACTTGCGCCACGTAGCCGCTGTTTCCCCAGCCTCCTACCTCGATATGAGGTGCGCACAAGGCGTAGAGCCGCAGGCCAGAGAGGAACGATTCGTCGCCGGTTAGCCTGGTGTGCTGAAGAACGCAGGCTAAGTGCGGGTCGGCAATAATCTTTTTGACGATGGCATAGCGCCCCGCTGGATCCGAATTCGTACAGCGGTATCCCAGGCCCCGGTCCGAGAGGTGCTCGATTTTGGACTCGAGGTTGCGCTTTTCGTCGTGGAAAAAACTTTTGCCGTCGGTGATGAGATACTGCAGGTCCCGGATCTGGGGCCGATCCACCGTGGGATAGTAGACTTCGGTGATGATGCCGTTCCAAAACGTGAACCAGATCCGGCTCGAAGCGGCGTAAGCGGTCCCCACGCCATCCTTTGCTCCGTGGGTCCATCTGGGCTCGGTGCCCGGCCATCCAAAGGCGTCTATCTTGTCGTGGCTGCCATTGGATTTCATTCCTTCACTCAATTGGCTTGAATTGACTTTCATCTTCATTCCTGCGACGTCACGAGCCGCGTAGGTTGCGCTGAATTACTCATGGCTTTTGGGAGAGAGCTGCAGCCTTAGCCGATGCCGCCCGGTCTTTCCGAATGTCGCTCTCAGCCTCAAGCCAGTCTTGATCTGCGTGCCCGTCGTGGTGGCCTCGCTCTTCGTAGATCTCATAGGCCCGGGTGGCAATCCGCGGCTCAAGATCGAGCGGCTTCTTGGCCAATAACGGGGCCTTATTACGATCGAAAACCCGATAGGCGAGTAGCTTCACGCGGTCATTCACGAGGGCCCAGGCCACGGCATAGCCCCAAACGAACGCAGCCCAGCCCCAGCCGAGCGGCGTCATAAACAGCCCATAAACCGCAATCAAGGTCGCCACGGTTTGTGTGCCCAGCACCGCCATCCACAGAATCCGCGCTGGGCGAATGGACCAGAACGGGCCGCGTGTACGCGTCAGGAAAATCGTAAGATGCCCGGCTACGGATAGCTTCAAATACATCAGCGTCTGGATGTGCGCGTGGTCGAGGTGGAATACGCGCTCACCCATATAGAAGAGTCCAAACGCGGCTACGACCCCCATGATGCCCAGCACTGTGGAAATCCCAAGTACCATGCGCATGTTCCAGGCCTCGGGCTTGTCCTTGTACTGCACATTGTCATAGGCGATGGAGAGGATCGCGCCGTCGTTTAGCAGCGCCAGCATTACGATCATCACTGCCGTTAGCGGATAAAAGTTAAATACCAGGATCGCCAGCGTCATGAAGAAGAGCACGCGCAGCGTTTCTGCGATGCGGTAGATCGCGTAACTATTCATCCGCTGGAAGATACGGCGGCTTTCCTTGATGGCGTCGATGATCACCGATAGCCCTGACGCCAGTAGGACAATGGACGCCGCCGCTCGCGCTGTGTCTGTCGCCCCTGAAACGGCGATGCCGCAATCGGCCTTCTTTAGGGCGGGCGCGTCGTTTACTCCGTCACCGGTCATTCCGACAATGTGGCCACACTGCTGCAGCACATCCACAATGTGGTACTTGTGTTCGGGGAATACCTGGGCGAAGCCGTCGGCTTTTTCGATGGCCTCCGCCGACTGCGCTGACTCGCGGCGCTTGGTGTCGCCCAATCCGCTGGCATCCAGGATGTTCGTGCCCATCCCTAGCTGTTTGGCGGTTTCTATCGCGATGGCTAACTGATCGCCCGTAACCATCTTGACGCTAACGCCCATCTGCCGGGCGCTGGCAATGGTGGCTTTGGCCTGCGCGCGCGGCGGATCAAACAAGGGCAGCACGCCAACTATCTGCCACTTGCCTTCGTCATCGGCCCGGGCCACACCCAGGGAACGGAAGCCGCGCCCCGCAAATTCATTGACGGCTTTCTCGATGGCGGGCTTTGCCTCGCCAGCGTTGATCGACATCTTCAAAATCACCTGCGGCGCGCCCTTGGCCACAAGAAACTGTTTGCCGTCCCCGCCTTTCACGGTAGCTTCGGTACGCTTATGAACCGGGTCGAACGGTTGGAAATGGACTACCTGATAGCTTTTCAGGGCCTTGTCGTCCTTGACGCCGCCGATCACTGCGAGGTCGATGGTGTCCTTGTCTTCCGCGCGCGAAGCGAGCGCAGCCCAGAGGATGACCTGATCGCCCGGAATACCGTTCAGGGTGAATGGATCGCCCAACGTTAGCTTGTTCTGAGTCAGCGTGCCGGTCTTGTCAGAGCACAATATGTCTACGCCGGCCAGTTCCTCAATGGCAGACAGTCGGGTTACAATTGCTTCCTTTTTCGACAGGAGGCGCGCGCCGACCGCCATTGTGACCGACAACACCGTGGGCATCGCCACGGGGATCGAGGCTACCAGAAGCACCAGGGCGAACTCCAAGGTGTTGAGAATCGGATCATGGCGGAAAAGCCCGACGATCACAATTACCAGTACCAGTGCGGCTGCCAGAATGATCAGGTAATCGCCAATCTTCATGACGGCACGCTGGAAGTGGCTGACGGTGTGGGCCTGTTCCACCAGTTGAGCGGTCTTGCCGAAGTACGTGTTCGCTCCAGTGGCGTAAACCATTGCGTCGATTTCGCCCTGCCGCATGATCGATCCGGAAAACACCGCATCGCCGGGTTTGCGCTCGGCGGGCAATGATTCGCCCGTCAAAGCAGACTGATCCACTTGTATCGGGTCGCCCGCGAGCAGGCGCGCATCTGCCGGCACGATGTCGCCGAGACACAGGCGTATCACGTCGCCTTTCACAACCTCGCGCGCCGGGGGGTCGATCCACTTGCCATCACGTTTCACTTTAGCCGTGCTTGCCAGCCTTTTCTTCAGCGCGGCTATGGCGTTGCCGGCTTGATGTTCTTCCCAGAATCCGACGACGGCATTGGAAAGGAGCAAAGCGAGGATGATGAAGAAATCAGGCCAGTGCCGGACAACTCCCGATAGAATCACCGCCGCTTCGATCATCCACGGAATGGGTCCCCAGAAGTAAGTCAGGAATTTCAGGAACGGATTGTCCTTCTTTTCCACGATCTCGTTCGGCCCATCTTGGGTTAGCCTTTTCTTTGCCTCGGCCTCACTGAGGCCATCCGGCGTCGACCCCAGCTTTTTCTTCACTTCCGCCATGGGAAGGGATTTGAGCTCGTTCTTCGCATCGGCCTGCGGATCGGGCTTCGACTTGGCCTTTGAGCCGGCCTTGGACTCGGGCTTCGTTTCGGGTGTATCTACGGCTGCTTTCATGCTGACTGATCTCCTCTCCGCGTTCATCGCGCCGAGTCCCGCCCCAACGGGCTTATGGAAACCGGTGATTCAGGGCGTGTCGTCGGGCGTCCTCGGTCTGGGCGATTCCCAACTTTGCAAATCGCTGGTTGCAGGTTGGATTACTTTCATCCATCGCCAGCAGGCCTTTGTCGGCCACCAGCGCCCTCGCGGTGCCAATAAGAGTTTGCAGATTCATTTGGTGCCGCTCCATTTCCAGTTCCGGATTTCCGGCATGTCCTCGCCATGTTTGTCGATGTAGTGTTTGTGCTCGATGAGCTTGTCCTGCATGGTCTGCTTCAGGTATGCTCCTTTGGAGCCTAAGTCCGGTACCCGGTCAACCACGTCTTGCACTAAGTGGAACCGGTCCAGGTCATTCTGGACGCGCATGTCAAAGGCGGTTGTGATGGTGCCCTCCTCCTTGTAACCTCGGACGTGCAGGTTGTGGTTGGTACGGCGGTAAGTCAGCCGGTGAACCAGCCAGGGGTATCCATGGAAGCCAAAGATGATGTGCTTGTCTTTGGTGAAAAGCGAATCGTAATCCATCTCGCTCAGTCCGTGCGGGTGCTCGCTCGCAGACTGTAGCTTCATCAGATCGACGACGTTGATCACACGGATCTTCAGATCGGGCAGATTCTCGCGAAGAATAGAGACAGCGGCCAGAATCTCCAACGTGGGCGTGTCTCCGCAGCAGGCCATCACCACGTCCGGCTCGGCGCCCTGGTCGTTGCTGGCCCATTGCCAGATGCCAATCCCTTCCGTGCAATGCACCACCGCGGCGTCCATCGCCAGCCATTGCGGCAGAGCGTGCTTGCCGGCCACCACTACGTTGACGTAGTGCCGGCTGCGAAGGCAGTGATCAAACACTGACAACAGACAGTTGGCGTCGGGCGGCAGGTAACAGCGCACGATATCGGCCTTCTTGTTGATCACGTGGTCGAGGAAACCGGGATCCTGGTGCGTGAAGCCGTTGTGATCCTGCTGCCAGACGTGGGAGGCGAGCAGATAGTTCAGCGACGCGATTTTTCGGCGCCAGGGCAGTTCCAGCGTCACCTTCAACCACTTGGCGTGCTGGCTGAACATCGAGTCGACGATGCGAATGAAGGCCTCATAGCTGTTGAACAGCCCGTGCCGCCCGGTCAGCAGGTATCCTTCCAGCCAGCCTTCGCACTGATGCTCGCTGAGCATCGAATCCATCACTTGTCCGGCGGGCGCGAGGAATTCATCGTTACTTACTTCCCGTGCGTCCCACTGACGGTCAGTGACTTCAAAGACTGCGCCCAGGAGGTTCGAGAGTGTCTCATCGGGACCGAAGATACGGAAGTTATGCTGGTCTTGATTCAGGACGGCTATATCACGAAGAAAGTTGCCGAGCACAAGCGTATCCTGCCCATTAACTGCACCTGGCGAAGGCACACTTACCGCGTGAAGCTTGAAATCAGGCATGCGTAGATCGCGCAGTAGAATTCCCCCGTTAGCGTGCGGATTAGCGCCCATCCGCCGGTCGCCTTTCGGCGCCAGTTCCGCCAATTCCTGCATGAGCCGGCCACGTTCGTCAAACAGCTCCTCGGGCTTGTAGCTTTTCATCCAGCTTTCCAACAGCGGGACATGATCCGGATGCTCGGAATCCACCAGCAGCGGTACTTGGTGCGCTCGGAACGTACCCTCAATCTGCAAGCCATCGACTACTTTCGGCCCCGTCCAGCCCTTCGGTGACCTCAGGACGATCATCGGCCAGCGCGCCCGGGTGGTGTCGTTCTTAGTCCGTGCGTTGCTCTGGATTTCCCGGATATCCTCGATGGCTTTATCTAAGGTGGCGGCCATGAGCTGATGCATCTTTTCCGGCTCGTCGCCTTCGACAAATCGGGGCGTCCAGCCGCAACCTCTGAAGAACTGCTCCAATTCGTCAGGCTCGATCCGGGATAGGACAGTCGGGTTGCTGATCTTGTAGCCATTGAGGTGCAAGATCGGCAGCACAGCTCCATCGGTGATTGGGTCGAGAAACTTATTGGACTGCCATGCAGTCGCCAAGGGGCCGGTTTCCGCTTCGCCGTCGCCGACGATGCAGGCAACAATGAGGCCGGGATTGTCGAACGCGGCACCGAAAGCATGGCTGACCGAGTACCCGAGTTCGCCGCCTTCGTGAATCGATCCCGGTGTGGTGGGAGCAACGTGGCTGGAAATGCCGCCTGGGAACGAGAACTGCGTAAACAGCTTTTTCAAGCCGGCTTCGTCCTGAGCGACGTTCGGATAAATGTCACTCCATGTGCCCTCGAGGTAAACGTTACCCACAATCGCCGGGCCGCCATGGCCTGGACCCGCGATGTAGAACATATCCAAGTCATACTTCTTGATGACCCGGTTTAGATGCACGTAGATGAAGTTCTGGCCTGGCGTCGTGCCCCAATGTCCGACCACCAGGGGCTTCACATGCGACAGCTTCAGAGGCTCCTTCAGCAGCGGGTTGTCGTAGAGGTAAATCTGGCCGACCGACACATAGTTGGCGGCGCGCCAGTAGGCATCCATCAGGTGGAGCAACTCTGGAGTGAGTGTTTTGGTTTTCGCGGCGAGCCCATTGTCGTTCACCATTTCGGGTTTCCTGCTGAGCTGTTCAAGCGTGAGCGTGTTGGTTTTCACGGTTCAATCCTTTTCGTTCACCCAAGTCAGTTTCGAGAATGCGGCGGTCGATGAGGCGCCGTTGATTGTCAGGATGGAGGGGTTAGCCGGATTCATGCGCGGCTCCTTCGTTAAGCAATCCGAGCGCGGCCAATCTCGAGCACGTGGACTTGTAATCCGTGTGAAGAATGCTTCGAATTCCCAAGCCTTCCGCGATCTGAACAAACATCGGGGTGTTTTCGATATAGACGACATGGCGGGCCGGCGCCATGGCGATGTCCAGTGCAAGCCGATAGATGTCCGCGTCCGGCTTACGGATGTGGACGAAGCAGGATGAGATAAACGCATCCACGAAGCCCTCTAGCTTGAATCTGCGAATCCGATAAGCATTCAATTCGCGAGATTCGTTGCTGACCACGGCGATCTTTAGCCCGTACCGGACCTTAAGCTGAGCAACTAACTCGATCATCCTGGGGTAAGGTTTCGATTGGTCGAACATAAAGCGCCGAAACTGCGCCCGGGTGAACGGTCGCTTTTGATAGAAAACTACCCGACTCAAGTACTCTTCGAAAGTGAGCTTCCCCTCCTCGTGGGTTTCGAAGGTCAGGCGATGCCGCTCCTCCATTTCGGCCCGCTCCAGCTTGAAGTTCTTTGCCGCGCGTTTGCGGGCAAGATGATCCCAGCCGTTGGTGAGAAGCACGCCGCCGATATCCAGGAATAGAGTAGTGACTAGCATCCCCTGGGTCCCTGATTCCGGCAGTTCGCCAAAAAAGCCAGTGACGACTCCCAGGCTTGGCATGTCGCGGACCCGGTCATGTGATCCGCCGGCGCAAAAACTGCACTCTTGCTGTTAATTTCTGCACCCTGTGTTCCAAACGGACGATGTGCGCCTCTCAACGAGGTGGCCCTTTCACACTGCAGAAAACAGTGTCCTAAAAGTGACTCAGCGCGTAAGCGGATGTCTGTTCGGATTCGCGCTGCCAATAGGACGGACGGCCGTAGTGGAGGTGAAGCTGGTCTTCATACTCTCGCGTAATCGGCGTGGAGTCGACGTACTCTGGGGCGCTCTTGATCGCTTCCCGGGTGAGGCCGACGTAAACCCGTGATTCCGTCCAGCTTACCCGTTCAATCCACGCCGGTGAAATTAGTACCTGCTTGCCCGGCCACCAATTGCGTGTCCCCACCTCGATGTAGCGGATAGACCAAGCCTGATCGTCCACAAGATACCCGCCCACGTGGCCAATTTCACCGTCAGTCGCTTCAATGTCATAGCCCTTCACTGCTCCGGTGTCTCGAAGATGCGAATCGGACGACTCGCGAATCCTGTGCGCCACCGCTTCACTTGAGGCCGAGCCGGGAAGCCTGAGCGTTGCCGGATAGAACGCAGGGCCCCATAGATAAGGACCACCCCAGTAGTTGGTATACCCGTAATACCCTGAGTATTCCGTCTCGTACTGCCGGGAAATAGGCAAGTGCGTGTTTATATTGGGACTATTCTCCACTTGCCTCTTCGTCAGTGCCACGTCCAGGCGCTTGGCTTGCCAGTCCGCATTGACGACGGAAATGGGAGAAATCAGCACGTGCCGGCCGGTAAGCCAGCTGCCGGTATCGACCACGAGATAGCGGATGGCCCATGTCTCATCGTCGAAATAGATCTTATTGACACTCCCAAGCTCGCCATCCGTAGCTCTGATTACAAGACCTTCTATGTGTGTGGCATTTATGAACATTATGTTTGCCCCTCCAGGGCAGTATTGATGGAATTCTTCGTCATCGACATACCAACACCCGTGCTGGAGGCACGTGAGTGGCCGAATTTCTGCCGACGACGCGGTGACCTCTGAGTCTCCACAGCCGTTGAAGGCCAGACGCTCGCCGCGATGTTCCTCGAGGGGGTTTGTCGGGTTCGACCAGGAGTGAGGAGTGGTTTTCCTTCCATCACATTCGGGCGGTAACTGAAATGCTACGAAAAGACTGCGCGGCGCGCCGCTTACGCTTCTAACTGTATTCAGCCCGACGGACTGCTTCCGAATGCACCAGCGGCGCCTCCCCGTCGGCTGGGCCATTCGCAGGAAACGGAAACTGAGAACCGTGCAGTTGTATCTGCCGGAAAATGTCGCAGTCACCCGGCCGGGCGAGCCCGTGACCATAACGTGAGTGGTCTGTTCTAGACCCGCCCGTAGGAGGGGCTATTGATGGATCGAGAGAAGACTGGGACCGCATTGCTCGAGAGCCCCACACCAAGCCAGGGGCCCCCGCCGCTTGCTGACGAAAAGGGTACAGCGGCCGGAAACTACCCCACCCTCTGGCAATGGCGGCCGCTGAAATTTGTCCTTGCTTCAGCCGTGGTGCTGATCGTTCTCTTGGCCACTATTCCCAACTGGATGCAGAAGTGGCTCTGGATGCGGGAAGTCGGCTACACCGGCATCTTCTGGACCCTCTTTTCCGTGCGGTGGGAGCTGTTTTTCGCGGCTTTCGCGGTCGCACTTCTGTACCTCTGGATCAATCTTCAGCTTGCGGCGAAAGCAGCCGCCACTTTCCGCGCGGGCGCCTTGATCACCGAATCCAGCATTGCCACGAGAGTCGGCGTCCAGATTTCTCCGACCGTGCTGAAAGTAATCATTGGCACAGTGGCTGCCGCCGGTGCTCTATTCCTTGCGCTCATTTTTTATGGGCAATGGGATACATATCTCCGTTTTCGCTATGGCGGAGCCTTTGGGTTGGCAGATCCCCTGTTCGGGGTTGACGCCGGGTTTTATGTATTCCGCCTCCCCTTCTATGAGCTCCTGCAGAACAGCCTGGCCGCATTGACCTCGATCACGTTCCTGGCCGTGCTGGTGTTTTACGCATACCTCGGCGTATTGCCATCCAGCCGCAGCCGGCAGATCGAGGTCAGAGTGGGGAAAGCCGTTCCCCACTTGTCTATTCTGTTGTTCTGCGTGGTCGCCAGTTGCGGATGGGGCTTCTATCTGGATCACTATGAACTCCTCTACTCCACTCAGGGAGTAGTTTATGGAGCCGGCTATACGGCTGACCATGTAACTCGAGTCGCCTACTGGATCATGGCAGCAGCAGCCGCTGCGTTGTGCGCGCTGTTAGTACTGAATATCTTTCGGCCGCGACTTAGAACAATGGTGGTGGGATTCGGACTCTATGCAGCCTTGTATCTCGTCGCGGTTTTGGCGGCGCCTGCCCTCTTTCAGAGGTTTATGGTACAGCCGAACGAACTGGCTCGCGAGACCCCGTATCTCACGCACAACATAGAATTCACTCGCAAGGCCTATAACCTCGACAAGATTCAGGAAACATCCTACCCCGCGCTAGCAGATTTGACATCCGACGTGATCGCGAGAAATCAAGACACCATCCAGAACATCCGTCTCTGGGACTACCGCCCGCTGCTCCAGATGTATCAACAAGCCCAGGAGATACGCCTCTATTATCAGTTCTACCAGGTTGATGTAGACCGTTACCACCTGCCGGATGGTTATCACCAGGTGATGCTTTCCGCCCGCGAGCTCTCGCCGGAACTTCCCGCCGAAGCCCAAACCTGGGTCAACGAGAAGTTGCAGTTCACCCATGGCTTCGGCTTGGTAATGAGCTTCGTCTCGAAAACCATGGGCGGAGGCTTTCCGCAATACGTTCTTGAAAATATCCCGCCTGAATCTTCCTACGGGCTAGCCATAAACCAGCCGGCCATTTACTATGGCGAGTCCATGCCCGGGTATCGGATCGTCGCAACTAGCGTAAAAGAGTTTGACTACCCGAAGGCAAATCAGAATGTCTATACGAGTTACGGCGGAACCGGAGGCATCCCGTTGGACAGCTTGTGGAAGCGGCTCTTATTCACCTGGACTCAGGCCGACATCAATATCCTGTTTACGTCGTATCTCCGGCCGGAAAGCAGGATTCAGATCTGGAGGCGCGTTCAGGAGCGCGTGAACCAGATCGCTCCATTCTTGCGCTTCGACCAGGATCCCTACGCCGTGGTGAGCGAGGGCAAACTGTACTGGATCCAGGATGCCTACACCGTCTCGGATCACTTCCCCTACTCCAGTCCTCACGGAGCGGCCTTTGAGCAAGGGCTGAACTACATTCGAAACTCCGTAAAGACCGTTGTAGATATGTACGACGGAACCGTGCGGTTCTACATAATGGATCCGAATGACCCCATCCTCGCAGTCTACCGGCGCGCGTTTCCGGACGTTTTCAAGGACTTGAATCAACTTTCAGCCGATCTGAAAGCGCACCTGAGGTATCCGGAGGATCTCTTTTCCATCCAGGCCGACCAGTACACAACATTCCACATGACTGACCCGCAGGTCTACTACAACCGCGAAGACCTCTGGGTGCTCCCCAACGAGACGTATGCGGACAAGGTCGCGCCGATGAAACCCTATTACATCCTGATGAAACTACCGGGAAGCGACCAGGTCGAATACCTACTCATGACTCCTTTCACGCCTCAGAAGCGAAACAACATGGTTTCTTGGATGGCCGCCCGATGCGATTTCCCCGACTACGGCAAGACGCTTTTTTACCAGCTTCCCAAGGAGAAGCTGATCTATGGGCCCATGCAAATCGAGGCGATGATCGATCAGAATACTGCCATCGCGGCCCAACTCACCCTCTGGGACCAAAAGGGTTCAAGAGTCATTCGTGGAAACCTGATCGCCGTGCCGATCGAGAACTCCTTCCTCTATGTCGTGCCGTTGTACCTGACGGCGGAAGGCACGGACTTCCCGCAACTCAAGCGCGTGATCGTGATCTCGGGGGACAAAGTAGCCATGGAGCCTACGCTCGATCTGGCAATCCAAGCCGTCTTCGGGACCGAGCAACCTCAGAATCCTGCGCAGGCCTCTGGCCGGCAACCAGGCGACTTAAACCCGGCTAGAGTGCAATTCGACGCTGCCCAGAAGGCAATGGAGCAGGGGAATTGGGCGGAGTTCGGTAAGGCGATGAGCGCCCTCAAGAGCGTCCTGAACGGGCCGGCGAAATAGGGGTTCGAGCTTAACGACTCTTACAGCGGCCTCGGATTTCCCCCTAGCCCGCTGGGATCTCACACTGAAATGTAATGAAATCGATTTGAAAGAAAGAAAGGTAAGACATGTCCGAAATAAACTCGGTTGTAGCCATTTACGAATCCCACACCCAAGCAGAGGAGGCGGTAAAAGAACTGCAGAGGTCTGGGTTTGATATGAAGAAAATGTCCATCGTCGGCAAGGGTTATCATACCGACGAGCAAGTCGTCGGATACTATAACGCCGGCGACCGCATGAAGTACTGGGGTAAGCAAGGCGCCTTCTGGGGTGGTCTCTGGGGGATGCTCTTCGGAGCCGCCTTCTTCGCCATTCCAGGAATTGGCCCGGTATTGGTTGCTGGTCCGTTGGTCGCCTGGATCATCGGCGCGCTGGAAGGCGCCGTTGTAGTGGGCGGATTGAGCGCGATCGGCGCCGGGCTCTACAGCATTGGCATCCCCAAGAACAGCGTCGTGCAATACGAAGCGGCGCTCAAGTCTGACAGGTTTCTCCTTCTGGCTCACGGTACAGCGGAAGAGGTCGCCAAAGCTAGGGACATCTTGCATGCCACGCACCCAATGGAGATTGCACTACACGCCACGGAGCTCCAGCAACTCGCGGGAGTGAGCGGCAGATAGTTCTGTGATCCGATAAGGGAGGCAGTTTCGTCCTCAGGTCGTGACCCGAAGACGCCCGGCCGAAGCGGTCAGCCGGAGGTGCCCTTGCCAAAATGCGCAAAGGTGTCGGAGCACTCCGACACTTGCGCTATTTTCGCCAATGGTTCAATTCAGCCATGGTGAACTGCGGACCCTCTTCCAGAACCTGCATTGTTGTAAGAGAAGCCTCATAAGTTGAATGAATCCGTGACGCTGAAAATTCAGAAAATCCTTGTTCCGATTGTGCGCGCGGATACTTGTCGGCGCATTGGGGACCAAGCCGGGTGGTTGGCGCGCCGCTTTCATGCCGACATTGTCCTGCTGCACGTAGTAACTCCTCTCAGCTATCCGTACAGCGTGCTCGAGAGTGGACATGAGATGACCGCGCGGGATTTGCACGCGCAAGCCGTCCAGCGGGCGAAGCAGGATCTGGACCGGGCGCTGCTGCCGGAACTCGATGGGATTAGGGTCACACGTCTGCTGTTGAAAGGCGAACCGGCTCGCGTAATCTCGGAGACCGCTCGCAACCAGAACGTCGACCTGATCGCGATGTCGACCCGCGGCGAAGGGGACTTCTACCGTCTTTTACTGGGATCGGTGACCGCAAAAGTGCTCCTCGAGACCCAGTGCCCCGTCTGGACAGGCGCCCACCTTGAAGAGGCGCCAGTGGGTGAGTTCTCGATCCGCCGCGTCCTCTGTTCGGTGGAGTTGAAGCAGCATAGCCGTCATACTCTGTCGCTGGCTGCCGAGATGGCCGCGGCCGTAAATGCGACGCTTTCCCTCGTCCACGTAACGCCCAGCGTCGAGATCTACGGCCCCGGGGGATCGCACACCGACCCCGTTTGGAGGGAAGAGATCGTCGGCTTCGCCACCGAAGAGATCGCCAAGCTTCAGCGGGACGTGGGCACGAAGGCCGAAGTCATCATCGACAGCGGCAATGTCCCTCAATCGTTGAACCGGGCAGCGGAGCGAACGAAGGCTGACGTCCTGGTAATCGGGCGCATTCCCGGGCGAAGCCACCTAGGGGACAACGGTGAAGGCTATGGGATCATTCGGGAGTCTCAAATCCCGGTGCTCAGCGTCTGAGGCCGGCAGGGGCGCGTCGTGACAGTCACCATAGCCTCGAAACTACTCTCCGGTTCCGCCAGGGAATTTCAGTGAAAGCGAGCATGGTAACAAGAACGTCATTCTGACGGGTATTAGCGGCGGTTTCTTCCCTGGTTTTGTTTTTCCCCCGACCCGCCGCTTCCCAAGAAGGAGGGGAACGTCAGTTGGTGATGAGTCGATCGACTCGCCTTGACTAAGCGAACGGCCATAGCGTTCCTCGTTGGTGACGGTCCTGCGACAGCTCGCACTATCGCATTCCGGTGGTTGCGCCATCATGGTGGATGACGGACCTAATGCGACGGTCGAGGAAACGCAGCCCATGATGCCTTTTCGCAAAATTATTTTCCCGATCGATTTTTCCGAGGCGACCATCAGCATGGTTTCCTATGTCACGGAAATGGCCCAGCGCTTTAACGCGACAGTAACGGTTTTGAATGCTTTCAACCTCGTTCCCGATTACCCACTGGCGCCTCAACTTGGGGGTGCGCGCGGCCGCTGCTCTGATAATGCGGTGCCCTATACTCCCGCGCTCCGACAACTTCGCGAGCAGCGCGAGCAGGATCTTCAGGAATTTTCGCGCACGCAACTTGCGGGCGTAGGCTGGCGGGCGAGGGTTGAAGACGGCGACCCGGCTTTGGTCATTGAGGCGGTGGCACAGACCGAGAATACCGACCTGATCATGATGCCGGCCAAAGGCCTTGGTAGGTTTCGCCGCTTACTGCTGGGATCGGTCACCGCGAAGCTGCTTCACGATGTGAATTGCCCCGTATGGACGAACGCGCATGAGCCCGGCCCCACATTGGCTTCACCGGGCACTCACCGCGCGATCCTGTGTGTGGTGGATCTGAGCTCCGAGGCGCACCCCGAGGCAGATTTCGTCTTTAGGGCGGCTGGCTTTCTCGCCCAAGCCTACGGGTCGCGGATTTGCTTGCTCCACTTGGGACCGTCGTCTCACAAGCATGGCGAGGAGGGCGCCGCCGATTCGGTCCGGCGGGCTTTTGAGCAAGGCTTAAACATCGACAGCCGGAAAGTTGGCCTGGACATCACTGTCCGCAGCCTCGATACAGCAATTCCAGAGGGCATTCGGCGTGCCGCGATCGAAGAATCGGCAGACTTGGTGGTTGTGGGCCGTGGACGCCAAGAAAGAAGCCTTTCGCACATGTGGTCACATCTGTACGCGACCGTCCGCGAATCGCCCTGTCCGGTTCTCACCGTATGATGCACAACTGCGGCGCGAGATAGCGAAGGATCAGCGAGGAGCCATCCCTGGCGCAGCTCAACCGCTAAATAGCTCCATATCGTCGGCCAATGTGTCGAGGATGTCTTTACGAGTAATTTCCCCTTGCAAGGTAAACTGTCCATCGTTACTTTGAACCAGCGCGACGGAGGCGTCACTTGCGCGCATTTTGGCCAGGACGTCCCACAACGAATCGTCTTCTTGGACGGGAATGAAGGGTGACCGCGCGCCGTCGCCTTCGGCTGCTATCGCGGCGAGCACCTCCGGACTCAATGGATGCATCATCTCCACTGCGCGCCGGGAGAGCTGAACATCGGCACGCATCGTTTCCGGGACGGACTCTCCACGCAGGGTGAGCTTGCGCGTATAGATGCTGTCTTTGATGAGGCTTCTGCGGACCCCATAACTGATCGCGACCGTCAATGTCAGCGGAATGATTACCGTGTAATCGAGCGTCATCTCGAAGATCATGACGATTGCGGCCATCGCGGCGCCTGTCGAGCCGCCCACCACGCCGCCCATACCCGCGACCGCAAATGCGGCCGGACTTATGTGAAGGGCGGGAAAGAAGTGGTTTAGAGCCATGCCAAAGGCAGCCCCGGATGTCGCTCCCAAGAACAAGGCAGGGGAGAATACACCTCCCGACGCCCCGGATCCGAGCGTAAGGGAGGTCGCCAGTAGTTTGGCGACAAATAAAAGAACGAGCAAAAGCAGCGGGTAACCGGGGCCGCTAAGAAGATCCTGGATGGTGGCGTATCCAACGCCTTGCACAAAATAGTGGCCGAAACGGTACATCAAGGCGTACATCAGCAAACCGACCACCAACATGCCCGCCGGGTGTTGGACATAATATCCACCCTTGACATACTTCTCAAAAAACGCCTCGCCTCCGTAAATCGACCGGATAAACACCGCCGACACAAGGCCAGAGATTACGCCGAGGCCGGCGTATGCGGCGAGCAGAATTGGCTTCATCAGGACAACAAAGGGTGTGGCCAAAGCAGGTATGGAAAACGAGGGATGAGGCCCAAAGAAGAGCTCGCCAACATAGGTGGCGGTGGCTGTCGCCGTAACCACGGGCACCAGAGTCCTCGCACTGACTTCATGCAGGATAATCTCGACTGCAAATAGCACGCCGCCCACCGGCGTGTTGAACGTCGCGCCGATTCCGCCTCCCGCTCCGGCGGCGATCAGGGTGATCCGCTGCCATACCGGTAAGCGCAGCAATTGGCCGAGAGTCGAGCCGAAGGAAGAACCAATCTGTATGATGGGCCCTTCACGGCCGATCGATGCGCCACTGCCGATCGAGAGGGCCGAAGCCAGCGCTTTAATCACCGACACCACCGGGCGAATGATTCCGCGGCGGTGGTACACGGCGTCCATGACCTCCGGAACGCCATGACCCTTGGCTTCAGGGGCGAAGTTTTTCACCAGGAATGCGACGCCCAGCGCGCCGACGACAGGCACGAAAATTACAAATGGGCCCCACGGACTCGGAGGCGTATGAACGTTTGCGTCGTAGGTGGTGGAGAACTTTCCGAGAAACAGCAGATTGTGAAGAAGACCAATGAGCGCCCGGAATGCGACGGCGCCCAGACCTGCAACCATGCCCGCCAGGATAGACAAAACCCACAAAGCAGGCGCGCCCAGCGACCGTGCGGTTGGTGTTGCGCGATCGTTTGATCCTCCCGACCGTTCCATAAGATTCACCTTACTGCACCCGGACTGGCAGACCGCTGATAGGGAAACGGCGCGGATGCAATTATTGTGAAACCGGAGGGTTCATCAGGCGGCCGATGAAGAGGGCGACTTCCGTGTGCGTGTCTCGGATGAGGAAGATAAACGGGTCGCCTGCGCGAAAGACGACGAGCCCTCGCGAGCTCTTCAAAAAGGAATAGCCGGCTCGAGCCCTCGAAGGAAGAGCTCGAAGCCGGCCATAGATCCGGGCGAAGAACTTACTACACCGCCAGGAACATCGCACTCCCATTGCGATCCACCAGTAAAAGGACTGATTCGTCTTTCTTGGAGGCGCCGACAGCTTTGCTGTATTCGTTCACACTAGCCACCGCTTGGTGATTCACCTGCTGGATCACATCGCCGGGCTGCAAACCAGCATCGGCGGCGCGACTGGCGGGGTCCACCTGGTCTACTACCACGCCTTTGGTCGAAGCTGAAAGCTTTAATTGCTGGGCTGTGTCCGGTGTGAGGTTCTCGACGGTCACGCCCTGCAGACTGCTGTCCGAGCTTGAGTTTTTGTCGACACTGGCGCGCTCATCCTTTGTGGGGAACTCGCCAAGCGTTACCGCAACATCCTGCGTTTTACCATTGCGCATGACCCTTAGCGTGGCCGTGGCGTTCGGGTCCATCATGCCGATTTTCGAGCGTAACTGATTGGCATCCGCAACCGGCTGTCCATTCACGGCGACAATAATGTCACCCTGCTTCAGGTCACTATGCGCGGCGGGGCTGTCAGGGGTAATTTCGCCCACCAGCGCTCCGCTTGTTGCGGTCGTGTTGAAGGCTTTGGCCAATGCAGGCGTCAAATCCTGTGGAAGTAGTCCGAGGTAACCATGGTCGACTTTGCCATGAGCCAAGATCTGGTCCATGTCATGGCGTGCCATGTTGATAGGAACTGCGAAACCAATCCCCTGGCTGCCGCCCGAGTTGCCAGAGATAATGGCGGTATTGATGCCGATCAAATGGCCTTCGTCATCGACCAGCGCTCCGCCTGAGTTGCCGGGGTTGATCGGCGCGTCAGTTTGAATGAAGTCTTCTACTTGCTCGATTCCGAGGCCGCCGCGGCCGGTAGCGCTCACAATTCCAGACGTCACAGTCTGGCCTACGCCGAACGGGTCGCCGACAGCTAGAACAATGTCACCGATTTCGACTTTGCTGGAGTCAGCCAGGGTCAAAGCCGGGAAGTTCGATCCTTCGATCTTCAGCACGGCGATGTCCGTGCGTGGATCGGTCCCTACAACGCGAGCCTTCATCTCTCGCTTGTCATGAAGCGTGACGGTAACTTCCTTCGCACCGTCCACTACGTGATTGTTCGTCAGGATGTAGCCTTCTGGGCTGACGATCACTCCCGATCCAAGCGCCTTCTCGCGCCGCTCCTGGGGTACGTTAAATCGCTGCCCGAAGTCATTTCCAAAAAACTGCCGGAAGAAAGGGTCGACGCCTTGCGGCGTTTCCATTGCCGTTTCCTTCACGACCTTCGTGGACGAAATATTGACCACCGCCGGCACCACCCGCTTCACAATGGACGAGTACCCTCGCCCGGAAGCCGCCTCGGAGCGCGAAGCCATTTTGATGGTTGGCGACGCCCTCTCGAAGGGCGACCCTCCCACGGTGGCTGCCCGCAAGCCGTAAAAACTGGTTACAGCGAGCGCTGTTGCTACAGCGAAGGTCGCTAACCACCCACGACCTTTAAATAACTGAATTTTCATTTGTACTGCCTCCGATTCCAGGGTAAGAGGGAGCTGCATCATCTCCTATAGCCCCCATTGGGGAGATTGAGTCCCCAACATCGGCTAGAAGCAACGCTCCTGTATCGATCGGCGCCTTGTTCCGTTAGACTAAGGCCAGGTGAAGGCCTGGTCTTTCGCAAAGGGCGGCACAAACCGCTATGAACGACGCTGATTATTCCACTCGGGGCTTGCGTTTCGCCCTGATAGCCGGTTTCGCCGGCATGGCTGTACTCTTTCTCTTTGCGACGATCGATGCAGTGCATCTGCTAGGCACGATGCGCGACGAGAACAGGCTGATTCGAGAGGCGGCACGTCAGCGCACCAATCGTCTGGAGTCAATCCGCTCCTCGATCTTGCTCACCCACACGTATCTCGGAGACTATCTCCTGGCTTCTGATCAAGAGTCCGGAGACCAACTATCGAGAATGCAGGATGCGTGGTCACGCTTGTCGTCGGAGTTGGTGAACTACCGTTCGAACACGCAGGATGAGGAGATTCTGGTAAAACGGCTTGGAGAGATGCTGGATCAGCATTGGCGGTATGTCAGTCGTGTGGTGACTTCGCCAGTAACCGAGAGGCGCCGGGACACATCGTTCTACAGTCGCGAGGTCCTCCCGTTGAGGACCTCCATGCTTGAGATTACTTCGCAATTGGAAACCATCGACGCTAAACAATCGGCTTCGGCAGAAGCCCAGATTCAGAGCGAATTCGAACGCCTGGGCGGCAACCTGGGTATCGCGCTCAGTGTCGGATTGGTGGCGGCGCTTTTACTTGCCGCTGGATGTTTGACCTACATCTTCCGCATTGAGCGGCAGAACAGCCGGCGCTACCGGGAGATTCTCAAGGCGCGGGGGGCGCTGGAACAACTGTCCGCGAGATTAGTAGATGCTCAGGAACTGGAGCGGCGCACCATTTCGCGAGAGCTGCACGATCAAGTGGGGCAGACTCTCAACGCTGTGCTCATCGATGCCGCCAATCTGGCGAAACGGATCTCCCCGGAGGATACTGTCAGCCTTCAATACCTGGACAACATTCGGACGCTCGCCGATTCGAGCGTCAACTCCATTAGGGACATCGCGCTCCTGCTGCGCCCTTCCATGCTCGACGATCTGGGTCTGATACCGGCTCTGGAGTGGCAGGCTCGCGAGGTCTCTCGCCGTAGCGGCGTCAAGATCAAAGTTACCGCGAAAAATGTCAGTGATTCGCTTGCCGACGAAATGCGCACCTGTATTTACCGTGTCGCGCAAGAGGCGCTTAACAACGTCTTCCGCCACTCCGCGGCGAAGAACGCTGAAGTGACGGTGCGCCAGGACAACGGTACGCTGTTTCTCAGCGTTCAGGACGACGGATGTGGGTTTGATCCTCAAAAAACGCGCGGTCTCGGCATGCTGGGGATGGAGGAGCGAGTCAGACAACTCGGAGGGAAGCTTGAAGTCCACTCCTCGCCCGCAAAGGGTACAGTGCTCGACGTCGTACTGCCGATTCCCGTCGCGGCTGTTTAAGTCTGCGCATTAGCAGCTTGCCGCAGAACATCAACGGCCAGCCTTTCGGACGCCCCAGCCAATCCGTCCAATCACCTTCTGTTTGAGGCGCCGGCTCCTGGCTATCCTCTACTGAATGATGCCTTTCCTGACCGCGTAAAGAATCATCTCAGGCACTCCGTGAAGATTCAGTTTCTTGAGGATGTTGCCGCGGTGCGCATCCACCGTGTAGACGCTTAGCTGGAGAAGGTTCGCGACTTCCTTATTGGTCTTGCCCTCCGCAAGAAGTTGCAGGATCTCGCGTTCGCGTGGAGTCAGAAGATCGTAGCTATCCTCCACGTGCTTGTCCCTTATCTGGCGGACGTAATCCTCGAGCAGCAGCTTGCCGATGACCGGGCTGAAAAACGATTTTCCATCGGCGACCGTTCGCACTGCCCGAATCAGATCCGCCTCCGCCGAGTTTTTCAAAATGTAGCCGCGGGCGCCTGCTTTCAGGGCTTTAAGGACGTAGGCTTCATCCACGTGCATGCTGAGAATCACAACCTGAGTTGGGGATTCCTTGGAGGCGATCAGCCGGGTGGCTTCGATACCGTTGAGTTGGGGCATGCCAATATCGAGAACTGCAACATCCGGATGATGCTTCGAGACAAGCTCGACAGCTTCCCGCCCATCGCTGGCCTCCGCTACCACCCGGAAATCTGGCTGTTGTTCAAGCAGGAGACGCAGACCAGACCGGATGATTATGTGATCGTCAGCGAGCAGGATGCGAATCTGTTCCAACTTTGGCTGCCCCGATTGCCAGGATTCAGGATACTGTACCGAACAGCATCGGATTGCATTCCGGTCCGCCTCAAAGCGCTAAGTTTCCGGAAACTCTTCCTCGTCGTGCGGGCCAACCAGGTCAGACGTTCCCCGGATCAGTTCAAGCAATTTCTGGAACGAAAAAACGTTGGAACGGCAAAACTCGATTAGTTGCTTTTCGCTTTCCAACATCTCGGTGACTTTGCCCGGGATTTGCGCAGCTATCGAAATAGGAATCGAGTGCACACCGTGTTGGTCCCCATGGAGCAAATCTCCGGCCGAGATCCGGAGTCCGCCGATTCTCACGGGCTCACCAAACCCCACCACATGGGCATACGCATGAGAGACCGACGTGCTTCCCGCAAAAACCTGAAACCCGGCGGCCTTTACGCCCGGCAGGTCACGTACAGATCCGTTCGTCGCATATGCAGAGCAATCGAGGGCCCTGCATATGTTTGCGTGAACTTGTCCAAACAAGGCTCCCAGGCCCGGTGTATCGTCCACATCCTGAGCGACGATAAACCGAGGGGTCGGAATCGTCAACACGTACGACCACCAGTTAGCATGGTCGTAATAGCAGTGCCCGTCCATCGGAGTCGATGAGGAACGGATCCGCGCGGTCACGGCATATCCAACTGCTGGTGGGAGGTGCGGAAATATGCATCGTACCGAACCGTCCACAAAACCCTCATTGCGCGGACGGACGCGAAACTGCTCGATTGCGTTTGACACGGAGCATGTGTCCAGTTGCTGCAGCAGTTTTAGAGTCCTGCCGGACACGGTCCTTGAGTCAGAATTCATGGCAACTCGTTTGCCCAACGCTGCTTCGACATCTTCGCCCCACGCGTTGCACAAGAACCTTTCCGATCGAATGGGTCTTCGATGACAACGTAGGAGCAGGGTTTGACGACGGCTTCTGGTGTGATTACTGGATCTAGTCTGCGCGACACCAGGACTGCTGCCCCAAGATCTACTCTACGAATTTCAGATTCCGCGCGCCATACCTTGAGTACAGGATTCTTAGCGTCAGACGGGCAGTAGGCGCACCGCGAAGCATAAGCCGGGCACCCACCTCGGCACTCCGCGACACACCTCCACACAAAGGATCTTGCCCTCATCTATGCGACGGATATACGTGAAGAGCTCGACAATCGCCTTTTTCAGTTCGAATTCTGCCGATCGCTCGTGGGTGCCAGGTTCTGCAGCGCCGAATGCGAAGTCGCGAAACTGTTGCTTCGACAAAATGCATTTTCTGCACAAATGCCAGGCATCACGGCCACGATCAGGCACCCATTGAAACCTCGGCAGGATTTCTTAGGCTGCTAGTCCTTCGCTGATTGGATGGTGAGGTTTCGCGGCAACGGATTAGTCCGGGATCATTTGTCGTCACCAGGCCAAGGGCCTCCCTGAGGCCGGCTTGCGCACCGGAGACTTGGATGGCCACAGATGTGCAGCCAAACAGGTCGAGGATAAAACGACAATTCCTTACCCTGTTTTAGAAAACAGAAATGCAGCGTCCTCGGCTTAGGACTGGGTTGGAACAGACAGGTAACAGATCGTGATCGCGCCTATCCGGTGGGCGATCAAATGCCACACATCTCGTTAGACCACTCTCGCCCGGTAGCACTGAGCAACTCCATAAAGCCATGCTCAGTTGCCGCATCTGGTTTGAAACTTTCTTGGAATACGTAGTAGAAACCTGAGGAGATACAGAAATGACACCGACGCAAGAACTCGAAGCACGCGAAGATTATGCACGGTCGACGGCTGACTTAGCCGTCGCTAACGGCACGTCAGGCGGTTCCGCGCTGACCATCGCCAAACCAACCCAAGAACCTAACTTACCGTTGTTCGCCTTGAGCGACACCCAGAACTTCCGTACCCAGTGGGAGAAAGTTCAGAGCGGTTTCGTGGACGAGCCGCGAAAGGCCGTGGAACAAGCGGACGAGCTCGTGGCCAGCACCATCAAACGCCTGGCGGAAGTTTTTGCCAGCGAGCGTAACAAGCTGGAAGCGGAATGGGACAAGACAGACAACGTCTCGACCGAAGATCTACGCATCGCTCTCCGCCGCTACCGATCCTTCTTCGATCGGCTCTTGTCCGTTTAGTATCCATTCGTGACTTTTTAGCCCTTCCCTCCGCGGCCGAGCCACCCGTAGTCAGGTGTAAAGACACGGCGCTCCATCATTTGGCGAGGTCCTTTCGCCGTGTCTCCGGCAGGCCAGGGAGTCGAAGCGCGGCAGCGGCTGATTGAGCGGGCCAACGTGGCGGCGATTGGAAGCGGCCCGGCTACCGTTCGAGGAGCGATCCAGCTTACGGATGCAGTTTCCACGATGGAATCAGCGAATCGTAACGGATCACCGAACTCAGAAACAAGTGAAGGGCTATGTAGATGGCCCAAATAATCGGGTAGGTAACGAGCATTTTCCGCACGTTTCGCAGAACGTACCACAGCAGCAGGACGTCCAATGGGATTGGAGCAGCCACCACCGCCCAAACCGGCGCGCCCACGCTTGCCACGCTGTACCCGAGAAGACACACAAAACAGCCAATCGCCAGCGAATCGAAAATATACGCTTTCCTCTCGACTAAATAAAAGCCTAAACCCCAGGCAAAGGCAGTGAAGATGATGGCGATGTCAAGGAGAATCGGTGCGGGTAGTGCGTTGAGCATAGTTTTCTTCGCATCACCCCCACTTCCAGCCGCAGTCGTTTGATTTGATCGAGTCCGGCTGTCAGTTCTGGGCAAGCGGTGCCGGCCGTGAGTCTTGCAGCTTGAAGTCTTTCACAATCTCAAACAGCTGCGGGTCGGGCTCGCTCAGTGTCAAATCCGTCACTGTGAAGGTCTGCGATCCGAACCGCGGATCGGAGACCTTTGAAACCAAGTTGATTCCCAACGAGGGCGCGAACCAAAACTCGCGGACACTGGTGAATGGCCTATCATTTCCGACCACCCAGGCATTCGTACTTCGAGTGATCCGCGTGCCCACCGTATCCACTCCCTGTATCCTGTCGCCGCCGAGTGCTTCGCTCGTCACATATCCGGATCCATCTGGCAGCGGACCGACAAATCGCTCCTCCGGCTTGTATACCTTAGAGGTTGTTCCTCCATAGATTGCCAGGGTGCCCGCGTTCGTGCCCATCACGAGTGTGATGAGCGTGTGATTGGTGGGATCGGCGATCTGAATATGCGACATCTTCGATTGAGTCGGGCCGTTCTTCGGAACCAGAATCCAGCGTTCCTGATAAAACCGCCCGCTGCTCTCGCGGGCGATCCTTCGCTGATTCACCAGGGTCAGGGTCCCGCCGTCCGGCATGCTGCGAACCCACTCGGTATGCAAATTACAAGTAAAGGGCGCATTCTCCATCGGTGGGATGAAAATGCTTTCCAATGCCTGGCTCATGCCGCCGTCCTGCACAAAGACCGGCGCTTGCTTGTCTGAGTGCTGCGGCCCACCGGTTTGTGGAATCGCACTTACAACCGCGTAACTGGCGGCCATCGCCGCCAGCAGGGATGCGCCCATCAGTTTCATAGCCTTTATAATATGCTCATTCGCGACGCGGCGCTTGATCGAGGAGAATGCCTTCCGGTAACACCACACATCGCTTCCCACCCGACACGTTCTCGGTTGGACATGCCTTCCGCCGCGAAGTACTGGCTCTTCGGCACGCGAAAGGGCAAGCGGCGCCTTGATTTTGAACCGCCACCGATTCTGACAGTGACGTGCGCGGGTTGCGATCACGTCTCGTGCTGACCCGATGCATTACTTCGGCGCCCGCGATTCGATCCACTGGACTCGGCGGGCGTGTCGCATCGTCTGCGATAACATCGACTCGTTCGGTCTTTGTGCTTAAGCGTAAAGACGAGCCTTCAATCTGGAGTATGAAATGCGCCGTCATTCTGCTAATGCTGTTCTTGTCAAAATGACCGCCGTCGCCGCAATTGTCGGCACTCTGGCGCTTCTTTCGGCCGCCCGTCAAGCTACGAATCCAGCCGGGTCGGAACGTATTGACTTGGGTAAGGCGGAGCCCGGCTTCCTCTATGCCGTCACAGTCTCCGCCAAAGATCCTACTCAATTTAGAAGCGCCACTTCCATCGATGTGTCCATCGCAGATGCGAGCGGAATGGTCGCCTCGAAAAGCCTGCACAGCCAGGACCTCGACTTCTATCTCACTCTCAGGCCGCGCGTGCCAGGTAGCGTCGTTGTCACACTCAAGTCCGCGGAACGGCCGCTGCCAGAGATTACTGCGGGCTTCCACCGGATTGCATCGTCGCCCGTGCCTTCGGCGGTAATCGCGGCCATACCCAACGACACGTGGCAGACCGCGCAGAAGGTCGAGTTTGGCCAGACGATATTTGGCACTGGCGATGAACGCCCGTTTGCGCCCGCACCCGATCAAAGTGCCTATGAGGCGCTGATCTCCGGTTTTCATTGGTTCCAGTTCACCTTCCACGGCGCCCAGCCAACCCTAGCCTATTTCGTGCTTGATATCACCGATCGCGAAGTCCCCCTGGACGTCGATATCTTCACTCCGGCCAAGTCCGGCAACGCCATCGAGCCTTACGCCGACGGCACTTCCATCTATCAGATCGAAGCCACCCAGAACTATCCCGGCCTCTATAAATTCCGCACGCGCATCTTGCATCCTGGGCAGACTTATTACGTCCGTGTCCACGCCAATCATCCTTCTTATCAGTTGCACACCTTCGCTTATCCAGTCCCGCCCTACACGGACCCCCGGCAGGCAATTCGGACTGGCATGGATTTTCTGGTCAACATGGGAGATTCGTGGCTCTCGAATACGCCGCGCCGCGGGGCGATTGCGTTGCGAACCACGATGAATCATGGAGACACGAAACAATGCATTGCGTGCCATCCCACTCAGTTCACCACGCGAGGCTACCTTACCGCCGTATCTCACGGCTATGCGCCTACCCAGCGCCCGGCGCTCGAGTTCCTTACCGATCGCATCTATAATAACCAGCGCCCTCTGTATGGCGAGCCTGGCGCGGACTGGGTTCGTGTCATCTACTCCGCCCGGACGGTCGCCAGCCGTCTGCCGGTCATCGAGCATCTCTACGAAACCAACGTCACGCACGACACTCCCCACGTTGCCGATTTCGAGATCCCATATGCGAACTTTCTCAAGATCCATTACAAAGACAGAAAAGAGATGCCCGGGAATGAGTCCGATGGCTGCGAGCCCGACATCAGCCCGTTTGAGATTGCTTCGCAAAGCTGGGATAGCTTTGACATTCTCTATCGCCAGACCCATGACCAGCAATGGCTCGATCAGCGCGACTTCGTCGAACGCCTGGCGGTTCCTTACAAACCGCAAAACATGATCGACCTGAATTGGAAGATCCAATTCCTCTCGACCATTGGCCGCGATAAGTACTCGGCCGAACTAAAGACCTTGATCGATCAACTCTATAGCTACGAACAGCCGAGCGGTATGTGGCCGTATCTTTTCGATAAGGCCGGCAAGCCCGCGGACTTCGTGTCCTACAATTCTGTCCTGGCGCTGGCCATGGCCGGCCGCCGTCCGGAAACCGATCCCGGCCTCGCCCGAGCCGTCACGGCGATGCTCAAGGCACAGCGGCCTGAAGGAAGCTGGGAGGGTGATCCTGTTTATCAAGGTTTCAATACTCCCTTCCGCGCCACGCAGTTTGCGGTCATGGCGCTCTCCACGCTATACCCCGGGACCGACGAAAAGAACGCCGCGGAAAAGGGATGGGGCGACGCGTTCCCTCCGGTTGCCACAAAACTCTCTACCGGCGACCTCGCTAGCCTGCTCAATCAGCTTGACAATTTCTGGGATCCCGCGCCTGCGCCGGTGTTAAAGCAGATTCGCGATCTGCTCGCGCACAGTGATCAACCTCTGGCACGCGAAGCCGCCGCTCGCGCCTTAGGGCACATGGCCGACCCCGGCTCCGTTCCTGTGTTGATCGCGGCGCTGGGCGACCCGGCCAAAATGGTGCAGCGAACTTCAGCCTGGGCTTTGCGCATGATTCTCGAACGTCGTCCTCAGGTCGCTGCGGCGGGGCGAGCCGATTTGTCCGCCGCTATTCATTCTCCGAATCCCCGCACGCGCTGGGGCGCCACGCAGCTCTTCAATCAGCATTTCAAATATCTGGCCGGTGATGCGCAGCTTCGCGCCTCTCTTATCGGCGCCCTCGGCGATCCCGCTCCAGCCGTGCGTCTAAACGCCGCGAGAGGCCTGTGGCAGTGGTACTACTGGACCGTCGACGATTCTGCCGCTCGGGACAACATTCTGGAAGCGCTTGCGACTCGCCTCAATACCGAAGCCGACCCAACCTTACGCCGCGCGGTCCACGAGAGCATTTACGACGTCCTCGATGAAAACACCGGCTATCTGGATGCCTGGATACGCGCCGCTGCGACCGATCAGGACGCAAGCCGTATCCGCGAAGGTTACGAGACCGTCGTACGCGACCAGGCCCGGGTCCTCGCCCGCGTTCTACGCTCCGCGACCCCCATCGGTCGCCAGGGCATTCTTGAGTCGCTGTGGGATTTTCACATCCGGCACTACTCTCTGCCTAAACTCAACGCCGGCCAAGTGTCCGTCGCTCTGCCCGCCGTCTTCGTGAAGTATGTCTCCGGCGTCCCCGAGTTGCACCTGCCTGGCTACGAGTATCCGCCGTATCGCGATACCGCCGATTTCCATTACGACGTTCATAACGGCTTCTACCAAACCCGCATCGGCAATGATAGCGATCTCATCCATTTCTTCCAGAGCTCCGGGCCCGACCTCGAAGCCGCTTTGGTGGATTGCCTTCACGACGCCTCCGATGACCTCAAGATTAATGTCCTGAAAGCCGGTAGTGTGTTGAGTGGCGCCGGCGGCCCGCTATTCGCAAACGCCGCGCTCCAGCTCGCGCTTGATCCCGACAAAGAGGTCCGCGAAACCGTCAGCTACGTTTACGAAAATGGCCAGCGAGGCATTCTTAACATCAACTCTTCCGCTGCGCCCTCCGCGAGCCTCGTTCGCACAATCGCGGAGATTCTTGCGGGGGATAATCTCGCCGCCCAAAACATTGTTCTCCCGCTGCTCGCGGCCCTGCCTGAGAATTCGCCTTGGACGCATCAACCCCAGGTTGTTTCGTTGCTCCGCGCTCTGCTGATCCGCAAGCCTCGCGTCGCCAACTACGCGAACGCATTGACGGCCGCCGCCGCTTTCCCGGATCTCACCAACCAGCCCGCCATTCAGGTCCAGATGATCGAAGCCATCGAAGATCCCGACCGCGATGTGCAGCGAGCCGCGCTTCAAATTGCCCTGGCCCGTTTGGATGACCCGTCTCAGAGCACGGCCACTGCCCGGGTATTCGCAAAGCTCGGCACCTCCCAGCGCGGCGTTCTTATCGAAGAGGTTAACGATCCAAAATTCCTGGTGAATCGTCTGGGTGTCTCCGGCGGAGCGCTCTCGCAAGATCAGGCCTACTTCTCCGGAAAGAAGACGCTGAATCACTCGTCCGACCTGCTTGCCAAGCCGGTTGTGTTTAACGCCGTCATCGCCAGCCTCGGTGATCGCGACGCCAACGTCCGCGCGGCTGCGCTCGACCTTCTCCGCAAAGTAAGCGGTATCGAAGAGCGCCCTCAATTTAAAGCTGCCCTCGAACGCATGCAGGGCGATCCCAACCCGCGTCTGAAGCTGATTGCGAGGAATGTGCTTTCGGGGAAGAAGCTCAGCGAATCGCTGAAGGACGTGCAACCAGGCTCGGTCCTTGACTTCAACTATTTCGTCTCGAAAATCGAGCCCATCCTCGCGGCCCCCGGTCCCGACGGCAAAGCCTGTGTGATGTGCCACGCGACGCATGTGATCTTCCGCCTGCAGCCTCCGAACGCCGAAGGCCAGTTCTCTCCTCAGGACAGTGAAGACAACTACAAATATGCGATGCGTGTGGTGGATATCAACAACCCGGCGAGTAGCTTGATGCTGATCAAGCCTACCCACCCCACCGATTCAGCCGGCAACGTGGATGACTACCTGGCAACACACAACGGAGGGCAGCGCTGGAAAGGGAATGAGACAAGCTGGCAATACGAGACCATCCTGAAGTGGATTCGGGGCGCCGATCTGCAAGCTTCGAAGTAAGCCAGGCGGCAGCAGTTCGAAATCGGGTGGAACGAGCATGATAAGCGCATGGGCCGATTGCGTCCGGAGGAGATCCAACAACAATTGCAACGAGTCGCACCCGGTTCATCATCATGCGTCTTTTACTTGTGTTCAACCGTCTTCCGTATAGAAGCAGCGGCTAAGAATATTAGCCTGTGTCGCCGGCGATCAGGTTCTGGTTTTGCGAACTCCATGTGTAGCTGCCGCCGTTGAGATCGAGTACCCAGACAAGATAGAAAACGTCAGGCCAAGCCGTCGGGATTGACGTATAGTTGCCTATTGGAATCGCAGTGTTAATTGCTTGCATGATGTTGGGCATGATGTTGTGATGCTCCCAGCAGATCAGCACCGTACCGCTGAGGCTAAGTACGCTTTGCACCATCTGCCCTTCACCGCCACCAATATCGAAATCGACGTTGAATTGGGGTGTGCCCTGCCCGAATCCGAGCCAAGCTGCGAGAGGTGTAACCGTTTCACAAGGACGCTGACTCTCCCCATTCGGGTTTGCACAGTAAATATAGTCGGGAGTTGCGATCGCGGAATTGGCCGGGCTTGCCTGATAGGGTGCAAAGAACGCGTTTAGCGCTCCTGCTCTTTGCCATCCTTGCACAATGAGGGATTCTCCTGAGCCACTTTGTCCGTCCACGAGTACGTCCCACGGCCCCTTTTTGTTCGGCGGCTTCGGTGGCTTTTCGCCGTGGCGAATGATCATGATTTTGGTCGGCGGTGCGGTCATGGATTACCCCCCGTCATTTCTAGGCCTCGGATAGCAACGATATCACCCGCTTAAGCGGCCGATCCTCCACGACAAGACGCTTTTGCATTACCTGCCGCAAGAACGGACCGGCCCTGCCTCGCGCAGCCTCTGTCGTTAGATCGTTCAGGGATACTAGTGTCGAGATATAAGTGTAGAACCCTCAGCAAACGGAGTGAAGTTATGCAGAAACGCAAACTCGGAAGAAGCGGCCTGGAAGTCTCGGCCATTGGGCTTGGCTGCATGAGATTAAGCCCCGGGCACGGAGCGGTGGCAGGAGGACGGCAGGAGATGATCGCCCTGATTCGGGGTGCGGTCGAACGCGGCATCAACTTCTTCGATACCGCTGAAGTCTACGGTCCGTTTGTGAATGAAGAGCTTGTCGGCGAGGCCCTCGCTCCAATGCGCGACCAGGTGGTGATCGCGACCAAATTCGGGTTCCAGATTGACTCCGAGGAAGATCCGCATCCCGTGGGGCTGAACAGCCGCCCGGAGTACATCAAGGAAAGCGTCGAGGGTTCGTTAAGAAGGCTCAAGATCGACACGATCGATTTGCTCTATCAACATCGCGTTGATCCGAATGTACCCATTGAAGACGTAGCCGGTACGCTCAAGGATCTGATTCAGCAAGGCAAGGTCAAGCACTTCGGTTTGTCTGAAGCGGGCGCACAAACCATTCGCAGGGCACACGCTGTTCAGCCCGTCACTGCGCTTCAAAGCGAATACTCACTCTGGTGGAAACGCCCGGAAGAAGAAATTATTCCCACGCTGGAAGAACTTGGGATTGGCTTGGTGCCGTTCAGTCCGCTTGGCAAGGGATTCCTCACCGGATCGATTACCGAAAACACGCAGTTTGATCCAGAGGACAATCGCGGCAGTTTCCCGCGCTTTTCGCAGGAAGCGCGCAAGGCAAATCGAGCTTTGGTGGATCTGATTGCGGCATTCGCTGCGAAGAAGAACGCAACATCTGCCCAGATCGCACTTGCCTGGCTCTTGGCGCAAAAACCGTGGATCGTTCCGATTCCCGGCACCGCCAGATTGCAGCGCCTTGAAGAGAACATCGGCGCGGTCGATGTTGAATTCGATCCTGACGACCTCCGAGAACTCGACGCCGCCACGGCGAAGATTCCCGTCTACGGAGATCGTTATCCGGCGGCTCTCGAACAGATGACTAACCGCTAGCGCAGCCAGGAGCAGAAAACAAATGATGCAGAAGCTTGAACTCTTCTTCGCTGGCGGGGGGAGTATCCCCAGTGTTCACCGCCGGGCCGCGGTCGAGGGAAGAGCCGTGGCGGAACTCGCCTTAGCTGTCGCGCTGGTCAATTCGGCTTCGAGCGCGGCAAGACGAGCTTCCAGCTTTCGAATCGTTTCCTTCTGCTGTTCGGCATTGCGATTCTGCTCTTGAATTTGCCGCTGCTGCTTCTGGAGCTCGTTGAGCAGCATGGCGGGGAGCTTCTGATACTGAATACTCTGGATCTGACCGTCCGCGCCGCGTACTATCAACTCCGGGTAGACGTCGGCGACTTCTTCGGCGATCAGACCGTATTCGAGGGGCTTCGATCCGTCGAAATCAGCCTTCTTGTAATGGAAGGTCACCGGACGCAAGCGCAGCAAGCCCTGGCTCGCATCGCCCATGTCCTGAATGTCTTCTTTATAACGGCGCGAGGAAACCTCGACACCCAGTTGGGCGTTGCCATTGACGACGACGGGGGTGCCGCCGGACACGCCGACCCCCGGTATGCCGGCAATGTACGTCGCCGACTGGATACAGCATACTCCGATCCTGATCACCGAGTCGTCGGAAGAGCCGCCCAGATTTCCAATCATGATGTTGTCGTTGCCCGCTCCGAGGTTCATGCCCGCGTCGGCGCCGAGGCCGATATTGCCCCCACCGGTGGTGTTCTGAAGCGCTTGGAACCCGACGGCGGTATTGCCGTTGCTGGTGGCGTTTTGCAGCGCCGCCGCGCCGATGGCGGTGTTGTTATCACCGGAGGTGTTGTCCGCCAGCGCCATGCTGCCGAACGCGGTATTGTCGCTTCCGCTGGAGAGACCGCTAGGTCCGGTCGTGTTCTGCAACGCCTCGTATCCGACTGCGGTGTTGTCGGTGCCCGAAGTGTTGGCCGCCAGTGCCAGTTCACCGACGGCGGTATTGTCGACACCGGTGGTGTTGTTCAACAGCGCAAAGTACCCAAAGGCAGTGTTGTAGGTACCCGTTGTGTCGTTGTTCAGCGCCCCCGTGCCGAGCGCCGTGTCGCCCTTCACGTCGGTCGGCGCCGCGTAATAACCGTTGATATCGACCACCACGTCAGTGGTGGCGTTCGCGACAATGTTCACCGAGCCATCGGGGCTGGCTGCCGAAACCACGGCGTTGCTTTGGTAGGAGGCGCCTGGGTTCCAGGTGAATGACGCCACCAGAGGGATGGGAGTAATGGGGTTTGGATACACCAGCACGTAACCACCGGTATTGCCGGCGGGAGGCACCGCAGTGACGTTCAGCGAGTAGGCTTCAGGACCGGGGAAAATAAGGCCTTGGCTCTCCACGCCGCAAGATCCGGCGATCGGCAGTGTGCGTGGCGTGAGTGGAGCCAATGGCGTCTTTCCGAGTGCCGGATAGGGCTGGCTCGCGCGCGTATCCGCCAGACGGCACGGAGTGATAGGCACAAAAACCAGAACGTCCGTCGTCACACTGCCTGGAAGCCGAAGCTTCGGCGTCGCGACGGGTCGCTGCCCTTGCAATTGGGACCGGTGGACCTGGCGAGGGGCTGTCCACTCGTGGAGCGGAATTGCAGTTTCTCGGAGTGACTGGGCAGCCAGCGTCAGGGGGAGGAGAATCAGTAGAGAACCGTGCAATCGGGATGCCATTTTTCGTGGGACCTCCGGCATAGTCTTTCACGGCACGACGGTCGGGTCAAATGGCAGGCACAAGGTACGCTGCTGCAAGCTCGGAACCCCGAGCAGGGTTAGAAGAAAAATATGGGACGGGTAACAGCACATGGCGGACGCCTCTTGGAGGCGCATGTGCCGGCTGCTTTCTGTACGCAAATCGCTCAGCGATAATGAACCGTACCGTCCACCCCGCTCAGCAGCTATTTGGCAGATTGACAAGGAGCGCTGGCTGACAATAATAGGGGTATGGAGGCAAGCAATATGGCCGCCGGAGCAACTACTTTACTCGAGAAAGCAGAGGCGCCCCAGACCCGCAAGAAATTGCAAACAGAGAATCTATCGCTGGATGAACAAGCCCGCCGAAGGGCGCATGAGATTTGGCTGGGGCGCGATGGCCGCGCCCGATCGGACGTAACGGATTGGCTGGAAGCTGAAAGAGAGATCATCTCGGGGGGGCAACGCGCCCTTGGCGACCCGGCTCTCAAATAGCAACGAGGCTTCCATGGAAGCAAAGTGTCTGTACTGCGGGGCTGAAACCATGCTTTACGTCAACGGTGTGCCAGTGTGTTTGGCCTGCGAAAAGAAGGCGTCCTCGGCCACCAGGTCGCAGGTGACCGAAGCCGGTGAAGAGCCGACCTTCCCCGCCGAGGGGCAGAACGCTCGCCGTTGGACGGACACCAGACCTGGTTGGGTTCGCAGGACGCAGTTCGATAAGGCCAAATGAAGGAGCCGGAACGGTATCAAGTTTCGGTGGGATCGAGAACCGGTGCGCGGGCCTGCTTAACGGGCCGGTCTCTGGACTGAGGTGAACAGTAATGGCTGTCGAGATTAAACGCTGCTTCTTTTGAGCCGAAATCAAAGCCGAGGCCGTGAGCCTCAAGAACGAGATCGAACGAGAACTCGGTATCCCGATCCGGCTGCGTGCTGGCGCGCCCGGCTCATTGAGTGTTCTCCTCAACGGCGAACAGATCTACTCGAAGAAGCAGTCAGGGCGTCCGCCGGACGCGGCTGAAATCATTAGATTGATCCGCGAAACCACTCCACCGCGGTAGGCTCTATTCACAGGAGGCCCATGATACCTTCTGCGGACTGACGGCTCTCGGAATGTGACTCCTGCTCACTCGTGACGCAAGGCCACCATACTCCTTAGGTAAGACTGTCACCCGTCACTGAACGGCGCTGGAGCGGTGCGGATGTAACGGCGTCAATGGCCGATACAGGGATCCCCCGGCGTACCGCCGGAAATCTGTTCAGCTTCCTCTTCCTGGGAGATTTCCTCGTCCAGCACGGGACTGGCGGTGTCCGTGATCTTGTTTTCGGCCTTCTCTTCTTCTCTTGGATCTGCCACTTGCGTGCTCCTTACTGCCAACACGCCCCGCATCTTAACACCGGCATCTGGAGAGTCAAGGCCGATTTCTCAGGGAATGATTACCTTGATTTCCTGCCCCGCCTGGCAGAGGACCAATTGGCGGCGGAGAGTTGACCGGCAGTCGGTCGGCAAAGTGGGCCTTCTAGCTCTGAGGCGATTCTCCTGGATCTTCGGGCGGAAGGCCAGGTGGTTCCTTTTCCGGCAGGATAGTGCTCTCGTACTCCTGCACAACCTTCATTGCGTCAACAAGATCACGCGCTTTCTCAATGGATTCCTTTGTGCTCGCGCCCAATTGCTCCGCGGATTCCGGGTCGGGCGTCGGCGTCGGCATTCGAGGTACTCCTCTCGTCACTTTGATCCGTCTCTACTGGCAAATGTTACGGGATTTATGCCAGTGGTCGCCGCAGCTGTCGATGACGAGGCGGTCTTGAAAGCAATCGCCCGGCGACTTCGCGGACTTGAGAACCAAGCTCGACCGGCAGTGGACGAGCGCGGGCGCGGTTACTGAGTTGCCTTATCGGCTCGGGAACCATTGGAGATCGATCAGAGACTGCGTGGGCGTTAATCGTCGCTCGATAGGCAGCCCTGCGTGAATTCGACCGAAAAGACACTGTTGGCTAAGTTCACCAGCCGTGAGTCGAGAATTTCCAGACTGTTGGTGATCATCGGCATTAGCCAGTCGCCGATACCGAACTCAATCCAAAATCGCGCGAATGCATGCCCGGATGTCTCTATCGGTTGGTTATTCCATGGATTCTCGAAGGTGGCTGGCTCGTTTGGCTTGAGTTCGCATTTGCAGCCAAATGCCGAATGAAGGAAGTGCGTCTTCTCCTGTCTTAGCTTGCAGCGTACGGTAAACGAGTAGGAACCCCTCCAAAGAACGCCGGGCTGATGTGCTCTATACAGATCGAATGGAGAGATGGTTGCTGGTCCATTCCCTTCTGCCCATAACTCGTTTATCTCCTTTCCGTCCATGGAATGGATGGCGCGCTGGGCGTCGGCGAATCTTCTAATCGTGAGGTCCGGGCCATAGTACACCTCGCCTGTGTTGGGATTTCGTGCAATAGCGCGCGTCTTGCCACTGTTCGTAACAACCATGAACTGCGTGTCCTTCGGCAACGCTCCCAGCGCCCCAAGCTCATCGAAGAAGGCCGCAACCTGATACCGCTCAGGCACGAGCACAGCGTCTTTTGGAATCAGAAGATGCCGGTATAACTCGCTCATGGCACTATTCTATGCGCCACAAGAGGGCCGATCCGAAAGTCGACCAACCATTCGCCGCATCCGTGGCGCAACGTAAGCAACGTCGTTCAGGCCAAACGGGCAAACAGTGAGTCAGAACCACCCCTATTCGCGCTCGAGATCAAGCCTCTGGACTTCCGGGTCCGGCTCGTCGTCAAATCGCAGCCGAATACTTCCCGTCCAGGTCTTACGCCTTTGGACTCTCATGGACAAGAATATCGCCAAAAGGGCAGCTAGAAGAATCATCATCGCCGGAACTGAGGCGCTCAGACGCAACCCGATCCTGGCGGCCGTATAGCCAAAGCCGGATAACGCTGTCACAAACAAAAGCGCCGATTGAATTAGGTTTCGTCTTCCCGGCAAATACGGGCACGTGAATGGAATGCGGTCCCAATTCCAGAGCAGGGTCTGAAGCAGTATCAGGGACATCAACAGCACAAAAACAGTCTCGAGCGAGGCTAGCTCCAAACCGGTCCAGCCGGCGAGGAGGAGCCCTGTCATCGCTGACACCGGTGCGACGACCACTAGCAGTAAGACCTTCTCCGAGGCGTTCAGGGCCCTGTAACTCCCATGGATGTCGCTCAGACGAAAAATCCAATTTGCTCGAGGCTCTATCGGTATCGAGAAAACAAACAACAACCCATTAAGAAGAAAGTACGCCACGATCAACGGGGCGGAGCAGATCGCGCTCAGTAGAGATGATTCCGGAACCCGAAGATGATGACCAAGCGTTTGCTCGATCAGCGCCGACAGGAATCCGTCCAGCACAAGCGCAAAACAGAATCCAACGATTCCAGCGACCAGAAGCTTATGAAGCCGTGAGCGAACGATGGATCTAACCGTAAAACTGAGAATCGCCGCTTCTTGCGGTATCCGCGTGACCGCGTTCAAGATCTGCGACAAGCATTTCGCCAGCAATCCCTGCCTCATTACCGGGTCTTGCAAAACGAGATTGCTACTGCGCGTGTACGTCGCCAGGTAGAGCAGCAACGAACTGGCCATCGCCAGACCTAAGAACCAGACTGCGCGTGCGGCGAGGCTATGCATCACCCGATGCGGATTTCCCAGCATAGATTCACAAAGGCCCACGAACCATACCGGCGGTAGCCAGGAGATGCCCGGCAATCTCGCTGCGATGATTGAGTGCAATCCGGGTATCCATGAGATCAGCGGAAGCGCTGCGCAGATCGCGATCAGCAGAACTGTTTGCATTGCCACCGAGAGAGGGCGCGACCATCGAGGCGGCAAAAGATTCAGCAGCAGCCCCTGGATCCCGAGCAAAAAGAAAAAGGCGAAATAGCCTGCCAGGCAACTGGCAATGAAGAACGACCCGATCTGAAGAAACATGTTGTGGGGCAGCTGCCAGGGCCCGTTCATAACGGCGGTGAGGAAAAGCGGAGGCAACACGTTGATGCTGAGGATCAGTAAGGTTACAAAGACCAACAGGGCAATGAGTTTTGCGCGAAAAAGCTGCAGTCGCTCGAGTGGCAGCGGGCCGAGAATAAGAAAGTCTCTCAGCTCCGGGAACAGAGACTGCCAGTTCAAGACAGTGACAAAGGCAGTCAAATCCGTCGAAAGACAAATGAACATCAACCTATCGGCAAGCGCCGCTTCGCCGTAGAGAGTTGGAGTTGGCAGTGTATTCAAGACCGCGTATTTATGAGTGAAAAGGATCGGCAGGACCAGTCCGAAAGATGCAATCAATGCCACTATGCCGGTAAATACCGTGGCGAGCCGGTCCCGCACCGAAAGCAAGTCGCTTTCAAAGAACCCGCGAAAAAAATGCAGCGCCAGGATCAAATCCGTTCGATCGAAGCGCCTCAAGCCCCGCAGCGGCATCGTGATCACGCCTTCATGACTTGGATGATATTCCGGGCAACGGCCTCCGTATCTTCGATAAAGGCTAGCTGCGAGAATACATCTTCTAGCGAGGGTGAGGCCATCAGCGTTCGCAGGTTGCTTACCGAATCGTAAGCCACCACCTTGCCTTTCCGAAGAATGACCACCGACGAACAGATTTTCTCAACTATCTCCAGAACGTGAGAGCTGTAGAAGATGATTTTGCGTTCTCCGCTTAATGCCTTCAGCAGATTCTTGAGCACTTGCGCCGCAGTAACATCAAGACCGGAAAATGGCTCGTCGAGAAACAGGACCTCCGGGTTGTGGAGCAAGGCGGCTGAAAGTAGAACCTTCTGACGCATTCCTTTCGAATAACTGGAGAGCAGAGTGTAACGGTCTCCGTAGAGCCCGAATAACTGAAGGAGCGCATCAACCTTCCCGATCATCTTTCCGTTCGGCATGCCACGCAGGCGCCCTATTAACTGCAGATATTCGCGGCCGGAGAGGTGAGTGTAAAGATATGGCTCTTCCGGCACATAGCCGAAGCGCCGGCGGAACTCGGTAGGATCGTTCTCAACGGGTTGGGAACAGAAGAGCACCTGGCCATCGGATGGCGGCAATAGCCCCGTGAGCATTCTCACGGTGGTGCTTTTGCCGGAACCGTTAGGCCCCAGGTAGCCGAGTATCTCGCCCGGATGGATGGTGAAACACACATCATCGACAACGGCTTGGCGACGGAAGCGCTTGGTCAGGTGGCGTACTTCGAGCATGGGGATCGGCGTTCTGTTGTCGTGTCCAACGGTCTTACTCGCTCCTGTGCGTCTTCTAGCGCCCTCTGTGTGAACTTCTCGCGGGCATCGTCTTCCCGAAATACAGGATTTCGTGTACCGTGGGCGCCGCTACCCAGTGCCTGGCGGCTTGTGGCTCGTGATCCTCGACCAGGGCGTTTGCAAGAAAGGAAATGGCAACAACAGCGATCGCCAAACTGCGGGCCAGACTGGGCGCGGTGGGGACTTCGGCATACAGCGCAGACCGGTTGGGCGTGGGAACGAAGAAGTGATGAAATCGCTGCTTCAACGCACCGACCAATCCGTCGACAAGCAGAAAGGAACTCCGTTGGGTCAAGCGGCACTCGCCAAAGACGCCCAGGATCTCCTCGCCAAATTCACGCCGAAACGGTTCCGGATACAAGCAAAGAATGCTCTGGAAGAGCCGGCGTGAAACAGAGTTAGTCATTCGGCTCTCCTTGGCTGCAGGAAGCGCTTGGTTTCTCTGACCAAACGATCTAGACGAGCAATTTCTTCGGAAAGAACACGCTTGCCGTCTGGCGTCAAGCGATACAATCGCTTGTCATTCTCTGACTTTGGCTGAATATCGCGAACCCAACCCTGTTCCATAAATCTATTCAGGTTGTCGTACAAGGTCCCGGGACCGATGCGGATTCGACCCTGCGATTGAACGGTGACGGCCTGGATGATTCCGTAACCATGAAGATCCTCGCTCGCCAGCGTGGCCAGGATTTGAACGGCAGCCGCGGATAGGGTAGGTTGGGAGTCGCCTGTGCCTCTCATAGTCGAAACTCGACTATATCGGAAACCGACTATGTAGTCGTCTAGCAAAACTGCGGGCTGCGCCGGGCGATTGTGACTTAGAATCGGCGAGTGAACGTTCTTGCCCATACGCGCGATATTTCGATGGCCGTCGTAGCGTCGAACCTTGCCCGATCTGGGAGGCCTGGATGCCGGGGTCGTTTATTTATTGATTTCTTGACTCCAGTTATGGCAATAATTTCCATATTGCGCCAAACCTTCGTGTTTGGATTTGTTGACTTCACAACGCTAACCCTTCGAGGGCAATGCTAGATTGGTCGTAAATGACCGCCGATATCGAGCAGATCGAAGCACACCGCTCGGCGCTAACCGGCCACTGCTACCGGATGCTCGGCTCAGCAGTCGACGCTGATGATGCCACGCAGGAAACCATTATCCGAGCATGGAAGAATGCCGATCAGTTCGATGGAAGGGCAGCTTTACTGACTTGGTTGTATCGCATTGCGACCAATGTTTGCCTCGCTAAACTGTCTGATCGAAAACGTCGTGCGCGCCCGATGGAGGAGCGCTCGTCCGGTGCGCCTACAGATGCGTTGGTCCAGCACCCGCGCACGCATTGGATCGAGCCCATTCCGGATGGCCGCGCAATTCCAGCGGACGTCGACCCTTCCGAACGCGCGATGCTGCGCCAGAGCATCCGGCTCGCGTTCATCGCTGCTCTCCAGGGTCTAGCCCCTAAACAGCGCGCGGCGTTACTCCTGGTCGAAGTGCTTGGCTGGTCGGTCGCCGAAGTGGCGGAAACACTGGGCTCGTCCATTGCTTCTGTCAACAGCGCGCTTCAGAGGGCCCGCGCCACTCTCGCGGGCCGGAACTGGCGCGCCATCCCCTCCGCTCTGACGAAATCTCAGGAACAGATGCTGAATCGATACGTCGCCGCTTTTGAAAGGTATGACGTCGATCAGCTCGTAGCGCTCTTGCGAGACGACGCGACGTTCTCCATGCCCCCTTACACCCTTTGGCTTCAAGGCCCGGAATCCGTCCGCGCCTGGCTTCTGGGTATGGGCTCGGGCTGCCGGGGTTCTCGCCTTCTGCCAACTGCGGCATGCGGTTCGCCGGCATTCGGTCAATACAAGGCAGACCCCGATGGTGGGCATAAACCGTTCGCCTTAGTCGTTCTTGAACTTTCCGGCGACCACATTGCAGGCTGGAACTCGTTTCTGGACACGGAGACTCTTTTCTCCAGGTTCGAATTGCCGCTACACCTTCCCGCATAACCATTGAGCGCTGCGCGTTCTGCACTTTTTCGCGCCGGCACCGATGAGTTTGGCGAGATTCTTCAATCTAACGTTTAGTAGGGGAAAATGAGGCGTCTCGCCCTCATAAGTCTTTGGAGTGGAAGAAATGTCATGAAACCTTATCAGCTTGCGGATTAGTGCGTAGTGTTGGCGTTTCTCTCTGGGGCCGAGTCTTGGCCAGCAGACGAGCGGCAACTTAGTTGGAACTATTTGCGATCCGACCGCGGCGACAATGCCAGGCGTGCAGGTGACTGCGCACGACAATGCGATGGGAATCGAAGTAACCACGACCACGACGTCAGCTGGTGAATACCGACTCAGTTTGTGCTTCCGGCGCGGCATTGCAGGAAGCCTGACTCCAGCGTAAGATCGCGGCCGTGTTCACGCCTAAGACCTTCGCATTTGGCGCTCATTCGATCTTGGTTTGGCTTTCAGTAGCTGCCTGAGAATCCGGCGCCATGTTAGTGCGCCGCAGCACAGTTGACACTTTCTTCGCTTCGAGTTAGTAGTTTCGACAGAGTGGGCAAATGAGGTGCGACTTACCTCACAAAGCCGTCTGAATGCGAGCTGTACGGGGAAAGCAGAGGATATATGAGGAAACGTTTCGTATTTCGGCCGCCTTTGGCGGGCGTTATTCAATCTGGCAGACTAGCTGTCTGCCTGGTCTTCATGTTATTAGTGGCTGCGCTCATTGTCTGGGGACAGGCGGAAACCGGCCAGATCACCGGCTCGGTCGGTGATCCGACTGGCGCCGCCGTAGCGGGCGCTTCGGTAACCGTGAGGAATGTCGATACCGGGGCGACCCGTGTGACGACGTCCAACGCAGACGGCGTATATGCGGTAACGAACCTGATACCGGGAGACTTTGAGATTAATGTGACTGCGGACGGCTTCAGTACCTACAAATCCCGTGTCACCATCACTGTCGGCTCGAAAATCGGCGTGGACGTGAAATTGGAAGTGGGGAAATCCACCACGATCGTCGAGGTGACGGAGACTGCCGCGGAGATCAAAGTAAACACCGAGACTCAGACCATCACACAAACCCTGACGACGGCCGCGATGACCGAACTCCCGACTGTCAGCCGGAATCCTTATGCTCTGGTGGTGACCTCCGGCAACGTGAGCGAGGATGATCCTTCCGCAAGGGGTGTTGGCGTCGCGATCAACGGGTTGCGCTCAGCCGGCACAAATGTGCTCCTCGACGGGGTTGCGAACAACGACGAGTTCGCCGGTGCGATCGGTCAGATGGTGCCCGTCGACTCCGTGCAGGAAATGGGCATCACAACCAGTAATTTTACGGCCGAGATGGGCCGCGCGTCCGCTGGCATCGTGAATGTAACCACAAAGTCCGGCACGAACGCGTTCCACGGCACGGCGTATGAGTTCAATCGCGTGTCGGCCCTGGCGTCGAATACCTTTCTCAACAATTCCGAGGGCCTGCCCGAATCTATATTCACGCGCAACAACTTCGGCTTTTCCGTAGGCGGCCCGGTGAAAAAGAACAAGCTGTTCTTCTTCAACAACACGGAATGGACCAGGGTTCGCAGCATCGCCAACACAGTGGTCTGGACGCTCGACCCGGCCTATATTGCCGCTTCTTCCCCAGCTACCCAAGCGATTTTCTCGCAGTACGGCAAAGTAGCGCCAGGCGAAACGCTGCTGGGCGCCTTCAGCCGTAACCAACTGATTGCCATGGGAAACGACCCCTGCGCCGGCGGATCTGCCACTGGCGGCTGCGCGAGCTATAACGCCAACGCACCGATGTTAGATCAGGTGTCGTACTCGGTGCCCAGCGCCGCGGGCATCGGTGCCACCACTCCTGGAAACCCTCAAAACACGTACGACACCGTGAGCCGTGTCGATTACAACCTGAGCGACAAGACACAAGCCTTCGTTCGATACGCCCTCTATAGCGAGGTCGATCAGGCCGGTACGGTGGTCAGCAATCCGTATATCGGCTACAACACCGGACAAACCAATTTCAACAACAGTCTCCTCGTCGCCGTGACGCACGCTTTCTCTGAGCGTTTCGTCTCGCAGACGAAGCTCGAGTTTAACCGCTTCAATAACGATCAGCCGCTGGGCGCCAATGGCGTCAGCCCGAACTATTACCTTGGTTCCGCCAACGTTGCGACGCAACTGGGAAATTATTTCGTCGCGATGCCCGGTTACGGACTCAATCCGGGAACCTCGGTCCCGTTTGGCGGACCGCAGAATTTTGGCCAGCTTTACGAAGATCTGAGCTTTATCAAAGGGAAACATGAGATCCGTTGGGGTGGCACCGAAACCTACCTCCGCGACAATCGAACTTTCGGCGCCTATGAGGAGTCCGAGAACATCTTCGGCAATAGTATTGGCGCGGGCATGGATAACCTGGCCGCCGGCCAGCTCTACGAATTTGAGAGTGCGATCGATCCGCAAGGGAAATACCCCTGTGTGAACGGCGTCCAGACCGCGGCTTGCACGGTCACCTTGCCTATCGGTCCACCCAATTTCTCGCGCAGCAACAGGTATCACGAATCCGCTCTTTACATCCAGGATTCGTGGAAGATCCGCCCGCGTCTGACGCTCAACCTCGGTGTCAGGTGGGAATACTTCGGCGTCCAGCACAACGTGAATCCAGAGCTGGATTCGAATTTTTACCTGCCCGCGATGATCGGCCCGCAAAACCCGGCTTTTCCGGCGGCGGTCGCAGGCGGCCAGGTCCTGCCGGCTCCTCAGAGCCCAATCGGGGGCCTGTGGGCCGCCAGTCCGCTTAACTTCGCTCCGCGGGTCGGAATAGCCTGGGATGTATTCGGCGACGGAAAGACGAGTTTGCGCGGCGGATACGCCATCGGCTACGAACGCAACTTTGGCAACGTCACTTTCAACGTAGAATTTAATCCGCCGAACTACGCCGTCGTCGATCTCATTTCGGGAACCAATGGTTTCTCGACGATTCCAGCAGGCACGAGTAATTACGGCATTCTGTCGGGATCCAACGGCTCAGTCGCTCTTCCTCCTTCGGAACTCCGCTGGGTCCAGCCGAATATCCCGCAATCGTACGCGCACCTGATCAGCGCCTCGATTGAACATGAGTTCTTCAAGAACACACACCTGGAAGTGGATTACTCCGGATCCATCGGAGAGAACCAGTACGACATTTCCTACACAAACTTCCCAGGCACGGGCAATTACTACCTGGGCGTTCCCTGCACGCCCGGCGATTGCGAGGCTACACTTAACAACCAATACGCCGGAATCAATTTGCGCGGCGCCGGCGGACACTCGACCTACAACGCAATGAACGTCCGCTATGACATCCAGGACATCCACCGCTCGGGCCTGACAATGCGCTTCAACTACACCTACAGCCACTCCATCGATGACCTGAGCGATACCTTCAGTAGCTCGGGGAACCAATTCAACTTAGGCTATACCGACTTCCAGAATCCCTCGATTGATAAAGGGAGTTCTGAGTTTGACAACCGGCACCGCGTCGCCGTCATGGGCATCTGGGACCTGCCTTTCGCCAAGAACACCCACGGCGTCGCGAAATACGTGCTGGATGGTTGGGAATTCGCTCCAATTCTCACTGCCCGCACCGGCGCGCCCTACACGATCTATGACATAACGGACGACAACTATCTCTACACTCGTGTGGTCTTGGATCAAGCCATGCCTGCGGCAACCAGGATTTCCTCGGGAACCGATCAGTTCACGCTTTATAATTTCGCCAATATCGCCACCAGCGCTTATATTAATCCCAAGTGCGGCTGCTCCGATTTCGGGCCCTTCCCCGCTAATATGACTGGCCGCGATGCCTTTCCGACGCCGGGCACTTGGGATCTCGATCTAGGAATGTATAAGAATCTTAGGTTCACGGAATCTAAGTCCCTGCAATTGCGGCTGGAAGCATACAACGCCTTCAACCACGCGAATTTTGCCGTGAACGAGGGTTCCGCGTATATTTCTGGCGGAGCGGGCACCATCACCGGCGGCTACAATGGCGATCGTAACGTGCAACTCGGTGCTAAGTTTGTCTTTTAAGACTCGGCGCGCCCCGAATCGTTCCACCAGAACGGCCACTGCAGTGCTCTACGGCCTCGTACTCACCGTGGCATTTGGCATAAGCGAGTGGGTGCATGCCCAGACGGTCGGCACCCCTTATGCACACATGGCGCCGCTCGCTGAATATCTCGACACCGATGTCGCGGCTGAGATGGCTCTGGCACGTAGCGCTGCCCCGGATGCCATCTCCCGCGATGCCACGGTGCTGGTGCTGAAGCGCAGCGGGTACGAGGTGGCGCAAAAGGGCAAGAACGGCTTTGTGTGTCTTGTCGAGCGCGGCTGGATGGGACCGTTCGACAGCGCGGACTTTTGGAACCCGAAGATGCGGGGAGCCATTTGCTTCAATCCCCCCGCCGCGCGCTCCGTTCTCCCGATCACGTTCGAGCGTACCCAGTTCGCCCTGGCTGGCTTGACGAAGGCTCAAATGATTGCCCGGCTCATGGAGGTGGTGACGCGCAAGGAGCTCCCGGCGCTTGAGGCAGGATCGATGTCCTACATGATGGCGAAAGGCAGCTACTTAGGCGATGCGGTCGTACATTGGCATCCGCACTTAATGTTTTATGGCAACCGATCCGACGGGACGGAGTGGGGTGCCGATGCCGAACACTCGCCCGTTATTTCGAACCCGCAGTTTCAGGGCGCCCCAGAGCCTTTGACAACTTATATCGTGGTAGCGCCCAATTGGTCTGACGGCACCCCTGCATCCTTGCACGATCACTGATGCGCGAAAACAATCGATGAAACGCCCGCTGCTCTAACCAGGCGGCCCGCTGTGTTGATTCATTGATTGGTACTACTGGCGCTCTCCAGCGGAACGCCCAAGGCGCCTAACGCTGCCTAGACGAAGGAACCTGCCGGGCCGCGCGAGGGCGGTATTATGGTCGATCCGAGCGCGCCGGCCTCCATTCGTGTGCGATTGCCGATTGCCATAACTGTCCGAGGACGAACAGTGCCCGAGTGGAATCGGACAGGGTCGACCACGAGCCATCGTTTGTATTGAAGACCTTAAAGGAGGGCTTCCGCGTGCGACGCCTTCGTTCAAGGAGTATTTTCAATGTTCCGATCTATTGCTCGCGTCGCAGTTGCTGTAGGTGTGGTATCTGTTTCCGTTCTGGCGTCCTTGGCCAACGCCCAAGGCCTGCCCAATACGCTTGCGTATCAAATTCGCCTCCCCCTCAACCCGACGATGGCGCCGAATCCGCTGACCACGACGATCTCCATTTTTCGTAGCAATATGCAAGACAAGATCATGAAGTCGGCGGACGCGATGCCGGAGTCCAAGTACAGCTACCGGCCGACGAAGGAGGTTCGCTCGTTTGCCGAGATCCTGAATCATGTGGCGGATATCTCCTACATATTGTGTTCAAACGTCAAGGGTGAAGCGACCCCCGGCACGGCTGCCGCGAAGGGTTCGAAGGCCGAGATCATGGCCTACCTCAAAGGCGCGTTCGATTACTGCGATGCCGTGTACTCCGGGTTCACCGATGCGCACCTCAATGACCCCGCCGACTTTTGGGGCGCCAAGACGAACAAGCTCTTCATCTTGACGCAAGTCGCAGATCATGACGCCTTGCATTACGGCAATCTCGTCACGTATCTGCGCATCAATGGCCTCGAGCCATCCGGTGGCTGGTTTTGACGTGCGGGCAGACCAGTGCCAAATCTCGTTCGTCCGCCACAATGAGGCTCTTGGCCGTCGGCGAATTCTTCCGTATCGGGTCTTCGTTCCGAAACACCATCGGCTTTACCAGCCGCCCCATTAGACGTGCCGG
>Ga0181525_10000184_pt1 | contig 57119 bp, 40 predicted proteins | sample PEATcosm2014_Bin_48_FD_121100 | JGI IMG/M metagenome (GOLD analysis project Ga0181525, IMG submission 121100) | Peatland microbial communities from MTU Mesocosm Facility, Houghton, MI, USA - PEATcosm2014_Bin06_10_metaG | ecosystem: Environmental > Terrestrial > Soil > Wetlands > Peat | place... | reverse complement strand
CTTCCGACGCGACTTCGGCGCCACAGACGGTGACCATCACCCTGACCGGGACCAACGATCAGCCTGTGATCACATCGGCGGCGGAGACGGCGGGCCTGACCGAAGTGGCTAATGCGACCACGACGTCTGGGGTACTGAACTTCAAGGATGTCGACCTTGACGACACGCACACGCCAGCGGTGGCGCTGCTGTCGGCCGTGTGGTCGGGCGGCTCGCTGACCACGGCTCAGCAGGACGCTTTGACGGCGGCAGACGCGCTGACGGCCTCGATTGCGACCGACAGCACCAACACTGGCAGCGGCGCGGTGGATTGGAACTTCAGCCTATCGGACAAGGATCTCGGGTTCCTAACAGCCGGTCAGACGCTGTCGCTCACCTATGACGTGGCGGTCAAAGACGACAGCGGCGCGAGTAACGCGACTTCGGCGCCGCAGACGGTGACTGTCATTATCACCGGCACCTCGTTTTATGGTGGAACCATCAATTCAAATGGCGTTTATACGCCTGAGATCAGCAATGGTGGCAGCACGCTGGAACTAACGAACGGCAATGAATTTGAGGCCGGCAGCTGGTTCGCTAACAACGCCTTTTCCATCACGACCTTCACTGCGTCATTCGATTACCAGGCGAGCGCGCCGGGGGCCGATGGGCTGGCCTTCATCTTACAGGATTCCAGCGCCGGCGTGTTTGCCTTGGGGGGTGCCGGCGGCTCTCTCGGTTATGGGTCGGTTGACGCGGGAGGGGGTGGCGGCACTGCCATTTCTCCCAGCGCCGCCATTGAATTCAATCTCTATTCCGACCATACGCAAGGCACTAATTTTGAAACGGACGGCACCACCGGAAGCTTCCCCAGCACCGGACACTATAATTCGACAGGCAATGTCGCGTTCTGGAACGGCGACGAGATTCAAGTCGTTCTTACCTACAACGGCAGCGTCCTCACCGAGACGCTGACCGACCTTGCCAACCAAGCGACTTACTCAGCAAGCTATACCGTCAATCTTGCGCAAATTTTGGGCTCCGATTCCGCCTATGTCGGCTTTTCGGCGGCGACAGGTGGTGTTTCCTCGACACAGACGATAAGCAATTTCACCTTCGAAAACAGCACGGTCAGTGCGCCTGCAGGCGTGGCAGGCAGCCCGATTAACTTGGCGCTGGTCAATCCGTCGGCCGCGAATGGCAAGGCCGTCTCCGTCACTGTCACCGGCATGCCGTCTGATTGGCAACTCGACGCGGGAACAAACCTCGGCAACGGCACGTGGACGGTCCAGACGGACGACCTCAGCGCGCTGACGGTCGTGACGGCCGCTACCTACGCAGGAGCAATGGTACTCGGCGTGACCGAAACCTGGGCCAACGCCGACGGCAGCACCGGAATCGCCTCCGTGTCGGACAATATCGAAGCCTACGCAACGGGCTCCCCGATCTTCGCCTGGTCAGGCGAAGACACGCTGACTGGCGCCGGCGGGAACGACCTCTTCGTCTTCGCGCAGCCGATCGGCAACGACGCGATCTACAATTTCAATGTTGCAACGGACAAGATCGATCTGACAGGCTTCACCGACATCGCAAGCTTCAGCGACATTCAGTCCAATATTGCTCAAGACAGCAACGGCGATGCGATTATCACGATCGGCGCCGGAGAAACAATCACGCTGCACGGCGTTGCCGCATCTGCGCTCACCGCGGATGACTTTGTGTTCAATCAGACGCCCGTCGTCGAGAACGCCGGCGAGATGATGGTGAGCGACGGCGCGATACTGCCGCTCGACGGCACGATAGATAACACCGGTACGATCGCGCTGAATTCGAGCGGGGATAAAACGGAACTTCAAATCGTGGGCGATGGTGTCACGCTTCAGGGCGGCGGCCAAATCACCCTCTCGGACAGTTCCGAGAATATGATTGTAGGTACAAACGCCGATGCCGCACTGACCAATATCGACAACACCATCTCCGGCGCCGGCCAGATCGGCACCGGTGACGGGAATCTGACGCTGGTCAACGAGACCGCCGGTACAATCGACGCCAATTTTGCTGGCGGCACTGTCGCGCTAAATACCGGCAACACCATCGTCAATGCCGGCCTGCTCGAAGCCACCAACGGCGGCACGCTGCAGATCGATGACAGCGTATCCAATTCCGGCACGCTCGCAGCGGACGGCGGCACGCTCCTTGCCGACGGCAACGTCACCGGTTCCGGGCACGTTGCGATTGGCGGCGGCGGACATGCCGAATTCGCTGACGCCTTCGACCAAAGCGTCGCGTTCACGGGACCCGGTACGCTTGATCTTCATCAATCGCTCAGCGATGGCGGTACGGTGAGCGGTTTTGCCATGGGCGATACGATCGATCTGAACGACCTCGCGTATTCGGCGAACGAGACCTTGGCCTGGACGCAAGGCAGCGGCGGCGGCGTTTTGACAATCGACAATAATGGTACGACCGAAAGCATCACACTCGACGGCAATTACACCCAAGGCGAATTCGCACTGACAAATGACGCAACGCCCGCGGGAGGGACTGATGTGGAATCAGTTCCCAGCGCGGATTCGACGACCGTGCCCGCCACGTCCGACGTAGCCGGCGACATTTCGCTGGCAGATTCGAATGCCAACGACACATTGAGCGCGAGCGTTACGCCCGACGGCTCCAGCTATGTCGGCACCTTCACGCTTGATTCGGCAGCCGAGAGCAATGGCACCGCATCATTTGGGTTTGAATTCATGCTCGGCAACGACCAGATCAACCTAACGTCGGGTACGACTCTTACCCAGTCCTACAACGTCAGCATTGTAAACGCGCAAACCGCTGACAATGTGAACCAGACCGTGTCGGTTTCGATCGGCGGGCCCGGCAACGACAATTTCGTGTTCCAGCCGGGCATCGGCGCCGACACCATCGTAAATTTCAATCCGCAGAGCGACACAATTGAGCTCAATCACTTTGCCAGCGCGCAAACCGTCCAGGAATTACAATCGATCATCACGACCGACGCGCATGGCGATGCAATGATCGATCTCGGCCACAACGACAGCATCACGCTGCCCGGCACCACCTCCGCTCAATTGCAGCAGATCATTCAAGCCGGCCACGTTCTCCTACACTAAGTGAATATTTACGCCGGCTACCGATCTCTGAGTCGCTCAGCCCCCTCGAACGCAACGATAAGATTTTTGCTGGCCAGCGCCAGTTACCGATCGCCGCCATCCGCCTTACTGGCTCATGCACCGGCTCAGTATCTCCGACGACGGAATGACAACTTGTGATCCCTTCTGCTCTTCGCCGCGAGAGTAGATGCTAAAAGGTCGGTTTTGAATGCCGTGGTATCCTGTCAACTTCATTTCGCTTGCAACGTCCAGATGCATCGTCCGCAGGAGTGCTCCGACGCTCAAATCGCGGGAGGCGATTTTCAGGTGCGAACGACGTGAGCTTGCCCGTTTCTAATTTCGACACTCATTATTTTGACACGTTGTTCCATGTCAGGAGCATCCAGAGACCTAGGAACGGCGTCTCTCCCATTACTTCCTGTATCTGCGGCTGCGGCGACAGGTTGTTCGCCGTCACTCGGTGACGCAAGTCCGGTATGGGTTACATTATCAGTCAGTGAATTGGCACGGGATGAAGACGAATTGAGACGCGCCTCCAGTTCAGCGAACTTCGACTTGAAGCGTTGCTCCAAGTCATCAGCTCCCCGGACAAGCGAAGCGACCGACGATTTGATTAGGCTCGATAGATCGGCGTGCCCTTTCTCACCGAGGTCAAGACGTGAAATCAAGCCATTAATCTGATTTTGGACCTCCGCGAGACGAGCGTCCAAAGTCGCAGATATTGTGTGATTGCCTTCCTCCAGCAGCCGTTCAATCATGTTTTTGAGCGCCGGAAGCTGGTCGGCTAAAGCCGCTATTCGCTGCTCAAATCCCTCCAGACGGACGGCAACTCGACCGACCGCGCGCCCACTTACCTTTTCGAATAGTTCCTGCTTCTCGAATAAAGTCTTCAATTCCGTCAGCGGATTGGCATTTGCGTCAGCACGCTCCGCCAATCTCACAAGGCGGCTGTTCTGATCCGCGAGGGCTGTTTCAATCAGCTTCAAGGCGGCAAAGACATTCTCACTTATCGTTGCGGCCTTTTTGCCGGTCGCCGGAGCGTTCTCGATCAATTGCCTGAACTCGCGCCGAAGCGCCTCTACAATGCGCTCAAAATCGGCATATTCAACATAGCTTTGCATGTGCAATGACCGAGTGAACTCCGAACCGGCATCAATATTGGCGTTTTCCACGCTTCCCTGCAAGATGGATGCGAAATGCAACTGGCTAGCGTTGGAGACCGAGCCACGGCTTAACATCGCACTACCAACGCGTACGCCCGCCAGTCGCCTTAGGGCCGTGCCGGATTCTTCCACACGGGCGGGAGCGAGCAGGCTTTTCAGCGGCTAAGGCGTGAGTCCGTTGGCGCCGCGCCAAAGAACGTCCGCGCTTCATTGTTGCAGCACGACACTTGCTTTGCCTGAATTTTGATGGGATTAGCGAATGCGCAGTATTACCAGACCGTCGAGCAGATAGCAGCGTACATTAGGCCAGTAAACGCCATTATTCCCACAGCGAAGGCGATGCCAATGAGCATTACGCCCAGGGATTCAGACATTCCACCCGCATCATTATTATTTGCGTTCTCTGCCTGCTTCTCACTTGTGCTGTCGGCTTGGGCAGGTGCCGGCAGTGCTTTTGCTTCACCCTCGGCTTTTGCCTCATCCTCGTCGGTCAAGCGCCGACGTCGCATCCCGATATCGTCACCGTCGTCTACGACAACAGTCTTCGGCGGACGTAGAGTTAGAATCTTGGACGTTTGTGTTTCGGTGGATAGGGTTTCGGCCTCCACCCTGCGAATGGCCGTTTCGAGCGCTGCGCGCTCGTCCATAGTATTAGGTGCAGATTTTTGCAGTTCCTGTCTTCGCAATTGTGTCGCGATAATCGACCGCGCTTGTTCGTACAGCTCTTCGCGTGCCGGAGCGCTTTTGTCCGACAATTTCGAAACTGTACGGGCGATAACAGGATAATAATCAGCCATCGCGGGCTGCCTTTCACACACTACGTCCTACAACACTATTGAATTTATCAGCGGGAATCCAGCGTGGCTGGAAATAAAGAGAGAGTTCGGTTGCGCCACGCTCGTACTCCACCCCCCGCGCGCTGGCCGGGCCAAGAGTAAGATAGTTGACGCTGCTGATAAGCGCTCACCGGGGCGACCAAGTTGGGGGCTTGCCTCACTGATGCGACCCCCTGGGGCGTGTGATTGCCGCTATGCTACGACCCGAACGAGTTACGCAACAATCTTCGCGGCCTTTTGACCCGGTGGACTCATTCAAACCTCCGTGCCAGAAAAGATTGGCTCCCACTCTTGGACGATGAAGCCAGCTTGTCAAGCAGATCGATTCCGCGATCGTCGCTATCGTCGTTACTATGATCGTCGTGACTTGCACGCGAGTCCGCCCGGGGCCTCGAAAATTATTGCAAGAGCGCGGCACGGAGCCAGTCGGCTGGGATCTGGCGAGTGGCACTAAACGCACGCACTTTCAAATGTGATTTAATGCTGGCCGGCCGAGGGCAATGAGATAGGAGGCATTAAACTCAGCTCGCTGACGCGCGACGACCTTCAATGCCAATCATTGGGGATCGAAAGCGTGCGCGGGTTCCTCTCCGCAGCCGGCAAAAAAGAGATGGGCAATCATCCGCGTAATACTGGCCCGATGCTCTCGAGTCAGCGCTGCGAGGCGAAAACACGTTCCGGCAAGCCCTGCATGTCGCCGGTGGCGAGCGGGAAAAGACGTTGTCGAATGCATGGCGGTGCAGAGGGGTCGGGCGCTCCGCGCAGCAATAAAAACGCGTTGAAGCATGGGCGGTATACGCGCGAAGCCATCGAGCAACGCCGACAATAGGAGGCCCTACTGCGGCGGTCCCGCATGCTGATTCAAAAGATCTAGTGATCGGCCCCCACGATCATTGTCGTCGGCTCAGCGTTTAGCTCTTAAGTCCCGGCCGAGCTAGTTCCGCTGCCCGACATAATCATCTAAACTTGAAGTCGATGCCGACGCGGATCAGGTTCTGGTCAAATCGCACCGATTGCGACGCAAATCCGAGGGCTGTCCCACAGGCCATCGTGCAAGAATCATCCCTGAGATCGACGAAGAGGTATTCGATTCTGGCTGTCCAGTTATCCGCGAATGCCGCTTCGACACCGCCGCCGGCGGTCCAACCGAACTGTGTACTGGCGTTGCTGACACCATTAGCAGCCGCAGTCACGTCCCCGTAGGCGCCGCCGACTGTGCCGTAGAAAAGGATACGATCCTCAGCGTAGCCTAATCGCGCGCGCGTAGTACCCAACCAACTGCCAGATGTCGTGCAATTAACGCAGAAGCTACCGGGACCGTTGCCATTGATAGGAGCATAGTCCAAATCTGTCTCCAAGCCGAACACGAACGCATCGAATTGATAGTTGTATCCGGCGGTGCCTCCAACAACGAAGCCGGAAGTGTCAAAATTACCCGATGACGAAGCGCCTCCGGTCCAATCGCTGCTGCCGAATCCGTAACCACCGTTGATACCGACATAGAAGCCGCCCCAGTTGTAGACTGGCGCGACGACCGGTACGTACGTGGCGGCGGCTTGGGGCGGTGGCTGGGGCAGATCGGCAGCGAGCGAAGAGCCCGCCGCAACGATGGACAGCATGATCGCGATAAAGATCCGTCTCACCGGAGACTCCTAGTCAGCCCTTCAACGCTGTGGTGATTCGATCAAATAGAATCTTAACGTCCTGTCGCCGATACCACAAAGCTATCGGGACATCGCGGCACGGCGTTAGCCAGTTGCGCAGGAGTACGCATTGCGCTTTTGCGCTCGTCGAGGGCGAGATCAAGAAGCTGGTTACAAAGGAAAGAGGGATAGAGAGCTGCGCAATACCCGTGACGGCTACGCAATGCCCGTGACGCCTCTTTGTTTCTCGGTGTAATGGGATGGCCAGAAATTAAATCGGCGCTTTACGAAAAACGCTCGCGCTGCCGCTAATGGAACCACGAGGCAGGCGACTCAACAAAATTCAAATCTCAATTCCTTGCGCGCGGACAATCTCCGATTGATTTATCTGAACTTAAAGTCGACGCCGGCACGGATCAGGTTCTGGTCAAAGCTAACGGATTGAGTAGCAAAGGCAGGCGCCCCACACGCGCTCGTGCAGGACCCACTGCTGAGATCAACGAACAGGTATTCGATTCGGGCGGTCCAATTGTCAGCGAAGGCAGCTTCGACACCGGCACCGGCGGTCCAACCTATTTCCGTACTGGAGTTGGTAAGATTGAAGGCGGACGCTTGTACATTGCCGTAGGCGACCCCTGCTGTGCCGTAGAACAGGACGCGATCCGCTGCATAGCCTATTCGAGCGCGGGTGGTACCCAGCCAATCATTTGAGGTTGTGCAGTTAAGGCAGAAGCCACCGGGACCATTGCCGCTGATATCGGTAAAGTCGAGATCAGTCTCGGCACCAACCACTAGCGCGTCCCATTGGTAGTTGAATCCGACGGTGCCACCGACAACAAAGCCTGACGTACTGAAGTCACCGGACGATACACCACCACCTGTCCAATCACTGCTTCCGAAGCCGTAACCCCCATTTAGGCCGATATAAATGCCACCCCAATTGTAAACCGGCGCGACGGTCGGCACGTACATGGCTGGAGCTTGCGGCGGAGGAGGCGCAGGCTGCGGTAGGTCGGCGGCGAGCGCGGAGCCCGCGGCAGCAATCGACAGCATGACCGTGACAAATATCCGCTTCATCGGACGCTCCTGGTGCGATTTTCAACGCAAAATGCAATTCTGATCTTTTAGACCAGAATTCTGATCTATTAGCCCAGAATCCGGCTTCTCTTGATTCCCAATTATGAGTGATTCTAACTCCTGAATCGTTGAAATCGCGTGGCCAAAAGGCCACAGTCGTGAAGAATTTCCACTCGCGGCTGAAAACGCAGTTTTGCCCTATTGTTTTTGTCGAGACACCGGTTGGCGAAAGCTCTTTACATTTCAATTAGTTAGAGTGATACGACTCAGCAATAGCGGAACCCGCCTTGTAGTGACGTTAACTATAAAGCTGGTCATCCGACCAGAGGTAAATGCGCCGCTTAACTGCCTGAGACCACCTTCTGCGGAAAGTCCGGACGGGCGACATTTGCCTTAGATATCTGGGCTCCGACAACCTATCGGTTATGCCCCGGAATCGATGTGATCATGCACCGTAAATCGCGACATCGTCCACTGCCGCAGATGATCGGGCAGTAGTCCACCGAGACGCGTGATCAGTGCGAACAAGCGCGGAAATGCGATGATTGAGCGATTCTGTTGCAGACCTCGCACGATTAGATCGGCGGCTGCGTCAGCTGACATCGCGAAAGGCTTCGCTCCTGTTTCCTGTTGCATCATTGGCGTGACGACGTAACCCGGACAAATAACGCTGACGCCAATTCCCGATTGGCGCAATAAGCTTCGTAGCGCAAGTCCATAACTGAGGACCGCAGACTTGCTGGCGCAATAAGTTGGCGAATCCGGAAGTGGAACGAAGGCGGCGAGCGAACTAACGATCCCGATTTGGCCGCAGCCGCGTGCCATCATCCGCGGCAGGATCGGCTGAACGGAGTTGAGAACGCCAAGCACATTCGTCTCCATTAGAGCGTAACTCGCGGTTGATGATTCAAGATCCGACTCCGTGGATCGTCCCGTCATGATGCCGGCATTGGCAATCAGGACATCGATTGGAGTGCGGGTGTCAAAATCATGCAGCCATTGCTTCATTTCGGAGCGGGCGCGCACGTCAAGCGAGGCGGTATCAACGGTGGCTCCTAGCCTGCGGCACTGGCCCGCCACGTCGTTTAGGCGACCGTTGCTGCGGCCCAACAATCCGAGAACGGCGCCCTCTCGCGCATAACGCAGCGCCAGGGCCTTGCCGATTCCACTCGACGCACCTGTGATGACGACAGTGCTCGAAATCGGAGTCACACCTATTTTAAAGCAACGGCCCCAGGGCGCGCATCCGGTCGCGGACCTGGCCCAACTCCTCGGCGGTCGCCTCAATAGCTGCTGCCATTTCGGCGTCCGCATGCATGGCGGTCAAAAAGAAGCGCAAGCGCGAGGCCTTTGCCGGTACCGCGGGGTGCGTAACCGGCTGCACATTGATGCCGCGCTCCAAAAGCCGCTGCGAGAGCACTACGGCTGGCGCCGAGTCCGCAATGATGATGGGGCATATGGCAGTCCCTGCTCCGTTGCCGATATCGAGGCCACGATTCAACGCAAGTGAGCGAAATGTCGCCCCATTCTGCTGAAGCTTGGTGACCCGCTGCGGTTCCCGATGCATTATTTCGAGAGCTTTGAGCGCACTCGCCGCGATCACCGGCGGCATGGCGACGCTGTAGACAAATACGCCGACCGTCAATCGCAGATACTCGACCAATTCATGACAGCCGGCAATATAGCCGCCACAACCGGCAAGCGTCTTCGACAGCGTGCCCATCCAAATGTCGACTTGCTGCGGATCGATGCCGAAATACTCGGCGCTTCCGTAGCCGCGCTTACCTAAAACACCGAGCGCATGGGCTTCGTCGACCATGAGCCACGCGCTGTGCCGAGACTTGATCTCGATGAGACGCGGCAGGTCGGGATAATCTCCGTCCATGCTGTAAAGCCCCTCGACCACGATCAGTGTGCGCTCAAAGTGGCCACGAATCGACGCCAGCATCCGATCGAGACTATCGAGGTCATTATGAGGAAACGAACGCCGCGCCGCGCCTGACAACACGCCACCCATGACGACGCTATTATGGGCAAGGGAGTCATAGATAACGAGATCTTTTGGACCCAGGATGTGACCGATCACCCCGAGGTTAGTTGCGTAGCCGCTGACGAAGATGAGACTGTCCGCGACGCCATAGTGATCGGCGAGAGCTTGCTCAAGTGCGCGGTGTACGGGCCGCTCACCGGCCACGTGCCGGCTCGCGGAAGCAGAGACGCCGTAGCGGTCGATGGCCGCCTTCGCCGCCGCAACGATCTCCGGGTGGCCATTTAGCCCCAAATAGTCATACGAAGAGAAATTGAGTAGCGCTTTGCCGGCGATTTGCGTGTGCGATCCCGCCAGGCCCTCGTGCATGCGGAAGTAAGGGCTTTCGACCCCGAACTTCTGTCCCAGCGAGCGGTAGAACCGAAGCTCGTCGTATCCAGAGAGCGTAGAAAAGTCGATACTCTTAAGCTCGGCAGTGACGCGATCAGACATACCGATTGAAGCAGCGTCCTGCATCGCTTCGACGCGCTGTAGCAGCCGCTGCCGCGCCGCGTTGGCCAGAGGAGAGGTTTTGCTGGTCAAGAGCGCGCGCCTTTCCGCCTGGCCGTAGCATCACCTACGAGCTCCGTCAGGGCCGCCAGTTGACGCGGTTCGACGTGCTCGAAATGGCGTTCAGCGAGGGATTTGACCATATTGCTTTCCTGCGTCGGCTCGAGATCAAGTTGATTGATAATCTCGTTCGCAAGGCCAGCAACGGTCAGCATTCCGACTGAATTTGTCAATGTCACATGAATCCCAAAGATTTCCTCAAGATTCATTGCGAATTCAAGGGCCATCAACGAGTCAAGCCCGATTTCTCCAACCGGGCGAATTCGGCTGATCTCCTCCTCACGCGCGTGCAGGACCCGCGCCAGCTGCGCGACGATGACGCCAGTCAACGCGCGACGGGCAGCCTCGATGCCTTGCGTCTTGGCGATGGCATGCAGATCAAGACCGCCGGCCGCGCTCTCGCCAATCTGATCACCGTGGATCAAATTCGCATAGGTTGGCGACTTCAGGACTTGCAAGCGATCCGCAGTAAAGATGCCTTCGGTCGCTGAAATGGTGATGACCGCAAACTCGGGGCTCAATGGCAGCCCGAGTGCTTGCGCCATAAGGTCCAACGCCTCCGCGGCGCGCATGCCGCGGACTCCCATCAATTTTTGAAGCCGAGACCGCAACAGCTCGGAGCGCGCCAGAACACCAACATCGGTAATAGGCCCCCAGCCGACCGCTAGGGCGGCGCGCCCTTCTCGGCGCCGCCGCCGAGCGACACCTTCCATGTAGGCGTTCGCAGCTACATAATTAGCCTGCCCGGGATTGCCCAGCAGTGTGACTGCGGACGAAAACAGAACAAAATAATCAAGAGTCATTCCGTGGGTTACCGCGTCGAGATTCTCGGTACCCGTCACCTTTGGCTCAAGCACGCGACGGAACCGTTCCTCGTCGAGATCAGAAAGCAGTCCATCGTCAAGCACCATGGCGGCATGCAGAATCCCGACCACGGGCGGCATCGTCGCCGCAATGTATTCGAATAGCCTTTCCACCGCTCGTCGATCCGCAACATCGCAAGGCTCAACGCAAATCTGCGCACCACGGGCGGAAAGTTCGGCCACGACTGCGTTAGCCTCCTCGGTCGCTGCACCTCGTCGCCCCACCAGTACGAGGTGCCGCGCACCTCGCTCAACCAGCCACTTTGCGGCCTCCAATCCGAAGCCACCGCAGCCACCGGTGATCACATGCGTGCCAGCCGAGCTGACGGCGAATGGCGCGTATGACTGCCGCGCGGAATCGGTCGCAGGTGGCCGCACCACGATCTTGCCGACGTGACCCGAATGCTGCATCAGGTGGAAGGCTTCCGTCAGATCGCAAGCGCGGAGTACGCTGTGCGGCAGCGGAGTGAGCGCACCGCTTTTAAAGCGCCGCATTAGTTCGGTGTAGATCTTGCGGGCGGTACTATTCTTATCGGCCATCAACTGTCCTAGGTCGACGCCAAAATAGCTGATGTTGTTACGGAACGATCGAAGGCCGATGTGCGTGTTACTGACATAGTCACGCTTGCCCAGTTCCACGAAACGGCCGAACTCGCGTAAGCAGCCGATGCTGCGCTCCATCGCTTCGCCGGCAAGACTGTTGAGTACGACGTCGACGCCTTCGCCGGTGATGGCTCTCACTTCGCTTACGAACGCGGTTGAACGTGAATCCAGCACGTGCTGGACGCCAAGGGCCTTAAGCAGGTCACGTTTCGCCTTCGATCCCGCTGTCGCAATGACACGCGCCTTGCGCGCGAGCGCGATCTGGATTGCCGCCATGCCGACGCCACCTGCTCCGCCATGGATAAGAACCCACTCGCGACGCCTAAGCTTTGCTTGCGTGACCAGGGAATAATAGGCGGTCATGAATGCTACTGGAATTGTGGCGCCACTCTCGAAACTCATCGGAGCCGGCAGTATCGCGGTTTGGTCCGCAGCCACTGTGACATGGGTTGCGAATGCTCCAGCAGCGAATGCGGCAATGCGATCTCCGGGCCGCAGATGATTGACTCTGTCGCCAACACGGATCACCTCGCCGGCGCACTCGAAGCCGAGCGTCGGACCCGCAGCACCCTGCTCCACCATGTCGTCGGGTAACAGCGAAAGCATCCACATCAGGTCGCGGAAATTGAGTCCGGTCGCCGCAACGGCAATTTCAACCTCGGTCGGGCCGGGCGCGGCTCGCTTAATTGCCTCCCATTGAAACCGTTGCCCACCGGTGAGATGGCGCCGCAGCCGGACGGCGTCCGCGATCCGGGTGGGAGAACGATCGAGCACATGCCTGATCGCGTTGACTCGCACCGCGCGGATCACCTTATTGTCGATCTGCAATTCGGTTTCCGCTGTCCCTGAGAGAACAATGTCGCACAACTGAGTAGCGGCGGCACTGTTCGAGACGTGGGGGACGATGTCGATGCGCCGCACGTCGAGATGCGTGAATTCGTTGGCAAGAGTGCGTGAAAATGCCCAAGCGCCGCTGGCAACTGGATTAATTGTTCCAGCGTTATTTGTAAGCGCACCTTTGAATACGAACCATAATGTGGCGCGGGCAGAGCCGAACCGCTCCGCGCAAGTTTTCATCTCCAGACAACACGTCGTGAGCTGATCTACCGCCGCGCCTGGCGAGTCCGTCGTGACGATGTGAACAAGCATCGAAGGCGCCGGATCTGAAAAATCCAGTGTGGGCGTGAGCGCTGCAGGCACACCCCGTTCGCGCAAAAGTTCGTCGATCATCACACCGAGATCGGAAGGGGGGCGAGAAGACTTTGACTCGAGGACCAACGCGCATTGGGGCTGCGGCTGAAATATGATGGTCGACATACTTAAGTTCGCCTCAGTCCCAATCTTGGAACTCGCCTCGGCGACGATCAGAGATGCAACGCCGCGGCCGCGCGCAAGTAAGCGTGCCTGCGCGTTGACAAATCCGGCGCGCTCCAGGACCGGCGGCCATTGGTCCACCTGTTTCTGGCTTACAACTGCGTCGTGACCCGGGTCTTCCGGGCGATCCCCGCCTGGATCCAGCTCGGACATGAGATAGCGCAAGACAGAAGGACGCGGTTCGATCGCCAACAGAACTCCGCCGGGAGCTAGTAGCTGTCGTATGCCGACGAGACCGATGCTGTCGGGAAGTTGATGGAGGTTTTCGACAGCAATGACGAGGTCAAATGTGCCGAGATCTGGGATTTTATCGGCACCGATCAACGCGACACTGTTGTGCTTGGACAACAAGCGATGCGCACTGTTGAAGCGCCGCTGGTTCGGCTCAATCACTGTGAGCAACATGTCCCTTTTGTGATGCAACAACAGCAACGACTGTGTCAGCGGACCAAATCCGACCTGTAAGACCCGCAATGCACGACTTTTTGGCCACAACGCGTCATCATCAAGCAAACGCTCCATAACGTCGCTCGAATCCCGCAGCGACACGGAAGCAGTGTCGTAGAAATCGAGCACGCTCGCGGACAGGGCCGCCTCCCGCGATATCGCGGTGGCACGGTTCGTTGCAATTTCTCTAGCCATCCCGGCGATCGCGCTAACGACGAAGATTTCGGCAGCGCGATCAGGATGCTGTGCCGCCAATTCCTGGATAATTGACGCCGAACTCGGCATCAGCGAATCCTTGATAACCTCCCATTGATCATTCCGCTGTTTGGCGAGGCCGGCTGCCGCAAGGCTGGCTAGCATGCGCCTGAGCCAGGCCCGTAGTTCGCCGGAAATCCTACCACTGCCGATTAGCGCGTCGACGTCTATCGATCCTGCGTCCGCCAGTCCCGATGCGATTTCGTAAGCGGCAGCCGTGGCGGCGCCTTCGATTAGCAGCTCCGATTCGCTGGGAGACGCCGCTTTTCCCGCAAGTAGGCTAAGGCGGCTGGCTAGCCTAATGATGGCGTCGCCAGCGGCAGCCGGACCGCTTGCACCGACGATGGCGCCGTCAATGAGTCCTGGTAGCTCAACGAAGGCGCTCGCCTCGAGCGCACTATTGCGGCGCACCTGCACTGCCTGGCAACGAACTCCACGCAGAACGGCAAGCAGCTCTTGATTAGGTCCGAAGAATTGGTAATTGGCGAAAATCGAGCGGTCGTTTCGGTTAAGCACCTCAATAGTGGCGCTTTGCGGTGTGCCACCGCTGACGAAAAGCGTGGCTTCGTCGACGCGAACCGGGATATAGCTCACACCGCGCTCGGGGGCATGCAACTGAGCGAATACTGTCAGTAATCCGTGGCAACACGCGTCGAGACGAATTGGGTCAAGCACAAAATCATCTTTGATCTCCTTCCTTGCTAGTTCGACCTGGATGAAATTGCCGTCGAGGACGACTGCCTTGTCGAGCAGGCGGAATGCCGGACCATAATGCAGTCCGCTGGCGTCCGCGACACGGTAAATGGCTTTACGATCAAATCGACGCCGCGCCTTATGTTTTGGCGTGCGGGGTGTGATTGCGCTCGTGTCGCCGTGCAGAATTTTGCTGCGGCAATGCAGCAGCCAACTGGATTCGGACAGGCGCAAACGACTGAAGATTTCCAGGGTGCTGGAATTCGCTGATACCCGCGACATAATTTCGCGGGTTTCGCCGTTTGTCAGATCGAGCGGCCTGAGAATTTCGCAGTCGGCAAGCCGCGCGCCTTTGCTTCCCGACCAGGCACGCGCTACGGCTAATGCGATCTCGATGAATCCGGTTCCCGGGAAAATAACGTGTTCGCCGACCTTATGATCTGCGAGTGCCGGAAACAGCGCGGTGTCAATGTGTGAGTACCATTCCAATGAATCGGGCGAGTAACGAGCACCGCTGAACGGATGCCGCTCGGTCTCAATAAGGCCAACCGCCTCTGGGGTCGTTGTAAAACGGAATTGTTGTTGCTGCCAAGGATAAGACGGCAGCGTGATTGCGGCGCCAGGATCCGCTCCGAATATCGTGGTGGTATCGAGTTGGGCGCCATTAATGAGGGCTGTCGAAACCACCTTGCCCGTTGGGTCCTGGTCCGGATCATTGCGATCGAGTGCCGAGATCGTAACAAAATCGACCACTTCGCCCGCCAGACTATTCTCAATATGCTTGAGCAGCATACCGCGTGGCCCGATCTCGATAAAAAACCGCGCACCGAGCTTGGCCACTTCGCGGATACCCTCGAGAAATTGTACCGGCTCGCGGACATTAAGCCACCAATAGTCCGCGCCGAGCCGCGAACCCGGCAGGCATGAGCCGGTCACGGTGGAAACGAATGGAACCACCTCATTGCGAGGTCGGATGTGTCTGAGATCCGCGACGAGCGGGGTCTCGATCGAAGTCATGAAAGACGTGTGGAACGGGTATTCAAGTTCGAGATCGAGGAAAGCAATGCCGCGATCCTCGGCGATCCGCTTCAACTCCGTCAACGCTTCCGTGGAACCCGCCAAAGTGGCGGCGCGGGGGTTATTGCGCGCCGCGACCTCCAAATTGGCGATACCCTTTACCAGCTCCTCGATCGCCTCAGGCGGGGCAAGAATCGCAGCCATTCGCCCTAAGCCGCGGACTTTCTCTTGATGCGCACTGCGGAAGTGAATGACTTCGACTGCGGTACGCAGGTCGAGAATGCCAGCGGCTTCGGCGGCGGCGACCTCACCAACGCTGTGACCGATCACCGCCGACGGCCGCACACCACAAGCGTTCAGGGCCGCCGTCATGCCACTCTGGATCGCGAAAATCAGGGGCTGTGCGACGCGAGTGAGCGCGAGGCGATCGCCGAGGCGGTCACTGAACAGCGCCTCCTTGAGGGACCAGCCTGCCACCTGACGGAAATGATCATCCACGTTGTCAAAATGCGCACGAAATTTCGCGTTATGCCGGTAAGCAGATAGGCCCATTCCCACCCATTGGCTGCCGTTGCCCGAATACACAAAGGCGATCGGAAGTTCTTTTCCGATCGCAGTGCCCGCTTCGAGTTGCGGGTGCTCCGACCCCGCGATGAAAGCTTCGAGCGCGGCCGTGACTTCGCTGCATCGCTTCGCCGAAATGACCAGTCGATTCTGCAAGAAATCCCGCCGGTGAGCTATGGCACTGGCGGTACGGGCGATATCCTGATCGGAGAGATGCGCTAACCGTTCGCAATAATTCTGTGCCAGCGCGACCAAGGCTGGTTTAGTCGAAGCCGACAGCGCAAAAACTTCACTGCCGCTCACGCGGCCCCGACCGTCGGCCTCCTTGGCTTCTCTGCCGGGCGCAACGACGACATGGGCGTTGGTGCCACCGAAACCGAAGGAGTTTACGCCCGCACAGCTGCGCTCAGTTTCTGGCAGTAACAGCGGCTCTTCGCAAACCGTCAGGTTCAACCCTTGGAAGTCGATGTTTGGATTAGGCTCACGGAAATTCAGGGAACGGGGAAGGATGCGATGGTTGAGCGCCAACAGCGCCTTGAGCAGTCCGGCCAACCCCGATGCAGGCTCAAGATGACCGATATTAGTCTTGATCGATCCGATTGGCAGCGGCGCACTGCGCGTGCGGCCGAGACTGCGACCGACGGCGTTTGCTTCGATAGGATCGCCAACCGGCGTGCCGGTGCCGTGGGCTTCTACAAAGCTTAGTCGCTCGGGCGTGATCCCAGCTCGGGAGTAGACGCGATTAAGCAATTCCTCCTGCCATTTCGCCGAGGGCAGCGAAATGCCGTTAGTGCGACCGTCCGAATTGACGTCAGAGGCGAGAATGATACCATGGACTGAACTCGCACTTGGTACACTCCTACGGAGAACGAGAACGACGCCACCCTCCGCGCGCACATAGCCGTCGGCATCGGCAGAGAACGCGTGACACACGCCGGTTGGCGACAGCATCGAAGCCTGGGAGAACGTAACGAACTGTGCGGGACTGGCGATAACATTGATGCCGCCAACGATCGCGGTCTCGATTCGGCCGGCGCGCAAGGCCTCCGTTGCGTGGTGGAGAGCGACCAGCGACGATGAGCACGCCGTATCTAAGGTGATACTCGGGCCGTGAAGGTCGTAAATATAGGAGATTCGGTTGGCGAGAACGGCGAGCGCATTCCCGGTAGCGAAATGGGAATCCGCAATTGCTTGGTCGCCGCTTATTGCGTGTGCGTAATCGGTCTGCGAGGCACCGACGAAGACACCGACGTCGGTGCCGGCGATCGCGGACGGACGGATGCCGGCATCTTCGAGCGCTTCCCAGGTCAGCTGCAGCAGAATCCGCTGTTGCGGATCCATCTGCGCCGCCTCGCGCGGCGAAATACCGAACACGCTCGGATCAAAGCCCCAGACATCATCGAGAACACCCGCGGCCCAGGTATAGCTTTTACCGCGTTCGTTGCGCCTTGGATGTCCGTAGCGAGCAAGCGGGAAGCGATCGTCCGGCACTCGAGTGACAGCGCAACGGCTTTCGAGGAGCAGCGACCACAGGTCGGAGACGCTGTTCGCCCCGGGCAGCCTGCACGACCAGCCGACGACGGCTATTTCATCATGCAGGTAATGAACTGGAGCCAAGCCGTCCCCCGATCCCCCGCGCCAATTGATTCTCAATCCGCGCTATGTCCCTAACACAACCACCCCGTATTTAACCCCCGGAGCCCCTTACCCGACTCAAATCATAGCATCGACCCTCATCCCCGGGTGGGCAGAAAAATTGGGTTTTACACGTCTTCGTGCATCTGGTTCTTCGCGCAACTGGTGCATCTAACCCATTGATAAAAAGCAGATTTACCGGAGACATCCACCGATTTCATTGTGGCTGTCGACAGCCCGACAGCGACAAGGGGCTACAATAAAGTGCAAAGCGTGACCGAATCAGTTGGCGGAGCCGTCTTGACTGGTAAAATCGGCTTTCGACAATTCGATGGCGGGTGTGGGATCTGGAATGCCTAAAATATCGCTGAAACGATGGAACGAGGGCATTTTTCAGCGGTGGGAACGACCCACCTTGGCGTGGCTTGCCGCGCATATGCCGCGCTGGGTGACGCCTGATTTGTTGACCGTCGTCGGCGTCGCGGGCGCGGCCGTAGCCACTTGCGGATATGCCTTTTCGGGGTCGCATCCGGCGCTGCTGTGGATCGCCACGATCGGTCTTGCAATCAATTGGTTCGGCGATTCTCTCGACGGGACGCTGGCGCGGTTGAGAAAAATTGAACGCCCGCGTTACGGCTATTATCTCGACAACGCTATCGATTGCTTTGTCGCACTTCCGGTCGCGGCTGGACTGGGATTTTCGGGCTACGTTCGCTTCGATGTCTGCTTCCTCGCTCTAGCCGTATACATGATGATATCGGCCCTAACATTTCTACGGGCGAACGTGACTGATGTCTTTCAGATCAGCTACAGTGGGGCCGGTCCAACCGAAATGAGAGTTGCGACCGCGCTTTTGAACGCCCTGATATTTTTCCATCCGCCGACTCCTTTCGAATTATTCGGAGTGACTCTGAAATATCCGGACTTGATTGTACTGGCGTGGTGTTCCACGACCATCATGACCTTCCTGGTTTGCATGACGATGCAAGTTCGCCAACTTGCGATCGAAGAGCCTACGCGGGAGCCCGAATCGTCGCCGCGCGTATTGGCCGAGCTTGTCGTTTCCTCTGAATCACTGCTGAGCGACGGCATTAGCGCGCTCGCGGCCGGTGAAGCCGGCGGTCCAAGCCGCACGATGGCGCGGGCCCGATAGCCGTCCGTAGTTCGGTGCGTTGCGACGAAGGGTGTCGGGCCGGCATAACCGCACTAAGTCGGCCCTCTCCCGCCCATACTCACCGAATGCAGTTATGGGGAAAGAAGTAAGCTCCACGAGAAGGGTCGGCTACATCGAACGAGGCCCTTCCCCTGGCAACGGCCGCTACCCCACAAAAATGCCTAGTATCAGCCATCTTAGGGCTGTGATAATTAGCGATTTGGCACGAATCCCGCGATAGGGTGCGCTGCTGTGTTGCACGGGGGCCACACGTGTCGGAGCCTGGGCCTTCTATGTCTTTGTGACGGCTTCTTAAATCGAAGCGTGGTGTATTGAGAGGCCAGCACACTTGGGGATGGGCTGACAGGCGGATGGCAAAAGTTTCCCGTTCCGGCATATTCGTCTTAACGGTTACCGCCCTGCTTTCCGGATGCGGGTTGCCAGGTTCTGGGCCACTCGCGACGGACGTGGCCTCGGATCAATCTCCCCAGGGCGTGCTTGGCGGCTACGTCCTTGTCGCCGTTGATGAGCGGGTCGCCAGCATTAGCGCATCGCAACCGCGGGAATCGTTCAAACGTGTATTCACTACCGGCAGGCCGGCCCCCGACCTGCGGATTGGCATTTCTGATTCGGTGGTCGTGACTATTTGGGAAGCAGCGGCTGGCGGCCTATTTTCAGCCGCAGCAAACGACCGCACGATTTCGGCCGGATCACGAACCGCGACTATTCCAGAGCAGGTCGTTGACCGGGATGGGACGATCGAAGTGCCTTACGCAGGACGTTTGAGAGTGGCCGGCCTTCGTCCAGCTGAAGTTGAACAAGAGATAGTGAAAGCATTATCTGGCAAGGCGATCGAACCTCAAGTCGTTGTCACGATCTCCAAGAATCTCAGCAACACTGTCTCGGTAGGTGGCGAGGTGACCGCCGGTGCACGCATTGCGCTGTCCACGAAAGGCGACAGGATTCTAGACGTGATTGCGGCAGCGGGTGGCATTCGCGTTCCTGCAAGCGACGCATTTATTCAACTCACGCGCGGACGGCGCACGGTTTCCGTCGCGTATAATGCAATCCTGGAGCACCCCGAAGAGAATATCTATGCGGCGCCCGGCGACGACATAACCGTGGTCCGCGATCCGCAGACTTTTACCGCTTTTGGTGGGACGGGTCGCAACGCGCAGGTCCCATTCGATGCGGCGGGAATTACTCTTGAAGAGGCGATCGCAAAGGCCGGTGGGCTCCTTGATTACAGGGCCGATCCGGCCGGGATCTTCCTGTTGCGCTTCGAGCCGACACCGCTCGTTGCGAAACTCGCTCCGAGCCGCGATCTACCTTCTCAGGGCGATCTCGTGCCTGTTGTCTATCAGCTGAACCTGCGCGACGCCAATTCATTCTTTCTTGCGCGCTCGTTCCCGATGCGGGACAAGGATATGTTGTACGTGGCGAACTCTGCGTCCGATCCGGTTCAGAAGTTCCTTAACCTCGTTGGTACCATCACCGCTCCGGCCGTCACCGGCGCGGCGGTTTACGGAGTGGTCAAGTGAAGGGCGTTGTGAATCAAACCTTCACGATTTGGACGCTGGCGTTTGCGCTGCTGCTCGTACAAATCGCACCGGGCTCGGCCCACGGCTGGGCGTATCACCATCACCACTGGCGCCATGCACGAATGACCTATGCCGAATATTCTTCAGATTACGGCGCTTGTCGCGTCGGGTGGTGGCAGGCGCTGCGCTATGGACACGTCAGGCCCGTGTGGGCGACTTGGTGTCGGTGATCTGGAACGATTCGTCGTAACGTGTCCGACCAGAAGGGTATCAAAGGGCAACGACAATCGTTACCCTTTGCGATCCTGTTCCCGCAGTTTCATTATTGATAATGGCGCCCGCAAATCCACCGCACCTGCAGCGGAGCGGCATGGCACGGTCGCCTCAATGTGCAGGGCTATATTATCGAGCATAGCTCTTTGCGCAATCGAAGGCTAAGTTGAGTGCCGGGATGTCATTCGCTCACCTCAATAAGCGATGAATCGACGAGGCCCAAAGCGACTGCACTTGGTCCCTAAACACGGGATCGAAGTAATTGAAGGGCAAACCGTCGCCTCGACGTGTGAGCCGTGGTTCAGCATCGAACCCATTGCCGAATTTGCGCGGCACAGGTGGATTAAGCTCCGCTATTCCTCCAGCTTTTTCGACGAGCCGGTCCGCCCGCTCATTCGTTTCGTTACGAGAAAGGGCGAGACAGTTACGCTGCCGCTGAATGGTCCTGTGCTCGGCACGGCGGAATGGATCGGCCGCATTCCCGATGGCACGGTCTCCGCGTTGATCAGTCCAGTAGAGCGAACTGGTCCCTTCGCATTTCGACTCGAAGGCGTGAGTCCCGTCCGACGAGCTGCACTGGCCCGACAGGGCTTGCGACGAAATCCTGATTGGCTGTTTTGGGCAGCACGGTCGCGGCTGATAAACTCGCGACGGGAGGCGTGGCAGGCATTGGGCTTTGCCGTGAGTGGCACGCCTACCAAGGATTATGCGCAATGGCGCGCGCGTCTTGCCCGCACAATTGACCTCAACGGGCTCGATCGGGCTCGCAGCGATTGGCGCGATGGCCCTGTTTTTCGCTTGATCCTCAAGTTGAAGAAAGGTGACCCTGTTCAGCTGCGCGAAACCATTCGATCACTGCGTGCGCAAGTTTATCGAGGTTGGTCACTCTTTGCCGTCGCGGACGCATCAACGAGCGCAGCTTTACTATCGGCATTTCGCAAACAGGCCGCCGACGATCCGCGACTTTCAGAAACTTCACTCGATGCTGGGCAATCAGAGCGCCTAGCGACGACTTTTGGTGGGAACGACTTTGTGGCGATCATCGATAGCGGCGATTGTTTGCCCGAATACGCGTTGGCGGTGATTGCCGAAACGCTTTCGCGGGACCCTGAACTGCAGCTCATTTATTCCGATGAAGAATGCATCCCGTCCAAAACCAATCGAATATTTCCCGTTCTGAAGCCGGATTGGAGTCCGGTCCCGCACAACCAACTTGGTTACATGGGTCGCCTCACGCTGTTCCGATCTCGCGGGATGACCTCTAGCCGCTTGCATCAACTCTTTGTCGACGAAGAAAACGCGACGGAAGAGCGCTCCAGGGAACTTCCATGCTCAGCGATTCGGCATGTGCGGCGAATTCTCTGTAGCCGACACGGCACTCCTGGCAGTAATGAGTCACGAACGGCCGCTCGGGAGCACTGCAGGATCGACGATACGCCGCAATGGCCCAAGGTTGCAGTGGTCATCCCCACACGCGATAGCGCCAAACTTTTGGCAGAGTGCTTTGGCGGGCTGAAGGATAAGACCGACTATCCTTGTTTTGAAACAATCATCGTCGACAATGGCAGTACCGCACCGGACGCAGTTCGTCTGCTTGAGAAAATCGCCACTGAGCCGCGTACGAAAGTGTTACGGCGGCCTGGGGCTTTCAATTTTTCGGCCATGAGCAACGATGGCGCGCAGGCAACAAATGCACGCGTTCTTCTATTTCTCAATAACGATATCGTAATGCTCGACCGAAATTGGCTTAAAGCCATGGTGCGCTGGGCTATTAGGTCGGAGATCGGTGCGGTCGGGGCCAAGCTGTTATTTGCCAACGGTTCAATCCAACACGCTGGTGTAGTGCTTGGATTTGGTGGCATTGCGGGGCACATCTATCGGCGTTTGTCGCAGGATCACCGCGGTTATCTGGCGCAGCTTACAGCCCCGCGCCCGATCACAGCTGTGACGGGCGCTTGCATGGCGATTGAAAGATCGAAATTCGAGAAAGTCGGCGGCTTCGATGCCCGAAACCTGCCGGTTGACCTCAATGACATTGACTTCTGCCTGCGCATTACCGAAAACGGATGGACCAATATTTGGACCCCTGAAGCCACTCTGATCCACCATCAGTCAGCAACCCGCGGCATCGACAGTGATCCATTTGAGCTTTATCGGAAGGAGAGAGCCTATTTTGTAAAACGCTGGTCGCATGTGATACGCGACGACCCTTATTTTCATCCTGGACTTTCACTTTATGCACATGATGTCGGCTTGGCATGAGTTGAGGTCTAATCCGACTACGTCGATGGCGCGTGGAAGTTACGACACAGGCCCCGAACTCGCGGAACAGCGTAGCGATCGGCGGGCGTCTAAACGGGCACAAGTCGCCTTAGGGACTGCGCGTCGCGACTGAATTCGCCCTTCCCTGGTCGCTCGGCTTTGGTAGAATATTCCTTGGTGGCGATCAGCACGATGACTCTTGACCCGCAACGGTGACGTCCGCGTTCGCGAGCCCTCCATGGTGCCTCGGGAAGCCTTCACCAAGTCGTCATCTGTGCTGCTGACCGGCAGGCTTGGTAGATCGCCACCGGAAAGCCGCCGGGACATTGTCTTTGCTTTAGAGAAAAGCTACACAGCGTACTGCGAACACGTCAGATATCTCATTGAGTCTGACTGAATAAATTGTTGTCGCGGTGTAGCGCGTATTAGTGATCGAGATAGCGTAGTTGTGTTGAACCGATCAGGCGGGATGCGACTCATGACGCGTCAACCATCGCTTATGTCGGGCTATATTTCAGCTATATTGCGGGCAATCGAAACGACAAAAAATGATCCCGCTCAATTGCGCAGTCTCGTCTACGAGCTTGCGAGAATAAGTCTCGGAAAACAGATTTTATTGCGTTATGACGAAATTGATAGCGCTAAACTGCATCAACATTTGTCTGAGCTTGAGAACGCAATCAAAAAGGTCGAGAGTCTTTCAGACGATGACGAAGAGTCTCTCGAATACCGTCCAGACGCGCATTTGATCGAAGGACCGACCGGCCATACCATGGCCGTTGTCCGCGAGAGTGCGGACGGGACGACCGGCGATGCTGGACGGGAGGACAATAATACTCTGGTAGTGCGACAAGCACCGGGCGACTTCCATTATGAGGCTTATCCGCTTCCTGCATTTTTAAAATCATCTCAAATTTGGGAGCCAGCTCAAACTATTGAGCGATTACCTGCACGCGTTTGGTCCAATGTTCGGCGTGCGCTCCCGCTGTTAATCGTGGCGGTCATGAGCGTTGCGTTATACGCGGGCTTTGTCGAGCGCTCCGACTATGCGACCGGCTTCCATCCAAAGGGTCTTGAGGACGTCGCACAAAGCTCGAGCTCGGCACCTAAAACCGCGAATGGACAAACGAGCCGAGCTGAAATCAGCGACTCATCGGTAAGGCTTGATTCCACGAGTCGAGGCAAAGTAGCAGACTTTGAACTGCCTACCGACTACGGCGTCTACGCACTGAGCGGAGGGAAGTTATTTCAACTCGACTCTTTACCGATCAGGGTTCCGGATCCGCGTGTGGCGATTTCCGCGATGATCTCTAAGCCGAGCCCCATGACAATTCCGCCTGGAAGGATTGCCTTTGTGGTATATAGACGCGATCTGGTGTCGAGTGCCCCCGACAAGGTGCTTATTAGGGTTGTCGCGCGCGTGGTGCGCGAAATGAAGTTCACCGGGACCGGACCGGCGACGACCATTAAGATAGACGACCAATGGGCGGTTCGGAGTAATTCATATGAATTCAGAGTGGCTCCACTCGACGATAATCCCGAGATGATCGTCATCCGGGCGGCTAGCTCCGACTTCTCGCTGCCTGCCGGTCGATATGCGCTAGTGCTCAAAGAGCAAGCGTTTGATTTCAATATTGATGGTCAGGTTACTGACGCGGCGCAATGCCTTGAACGCACCGACGCCGTAGGTGGGGCGGTCTATTCAGAGTGCCGCAAAATACCATAGAGCTTGGCATATCGATGAGTGGTGCTAAGCCCCTTCCAGAATTCGCGCCAACATGAATAGTCGCGGTTAGCGCGGGATGTATTTTCGGTGACCGGCCGCCGAAATATCACCGGCGCAAGCCTGTTCCTGCAAGGGGACGCTACTGACGCAATGACCAAGACAAACGCGGTAGTCACAGTCGGCGCGCTTCGCCACGCCGGCCGCTGCACTGCACAATCTTTTTTAGGCCAAATTCACTAAATAAAAATTGGAGTCGAATTATGGGGCAGAAAGGCGACTGAATCGGCAAGCGATAACCTTTGAGGAAGGGGGCGGCCTCATGGCAGTTTTTTTGGCGGTTGGCATGATTGCCGGAGTTATGCTCGGAATTCGTTTCAAAGTATTAATTCTCGGCCCAGCATTCTCGATTGCAACGGCAATCATCATTTTGACGGGTATCGCAAGTAGCCATGAATCTAGGAAGATTGCGCTCACCGTGTTTGGAGTCTTGGTGTCGCTTCAGATGGGGTATGTCGCTTGCGGCATTCTTCAGGCCACGCGTCTGCCGAGAAGAACTGCGATGGGCAGTCGACCTTCCAATGTCGAAATTGTTCCTATCGATGTTGAATTTGAGAGTGCAAGCGTTGCCTACTTTGAGCCGCTGAGCTCGGGAATCCACAAAGAAGGGCGGCGCCATGACGAACATTACGACGGCGTCATCGATCGCGTTGAAGTCGAGACCTAAAGCGGCTTGGTAAAATGTGGACACCTCGTGGTGCTTTCGTCAGATCGGGGTCATGAAAAAGAACTGTCATGAATGCTACGCCATCCCTGAAAGCCGCTCGCTCAAAAGAAGCAAACGTCCTTGTGCAGCTATGGTCCCGTCGCGGATGTGGTTGAAATTGAGGGCGGTAAGAAAAGGGCGCCGTGACAGGCTCATTTCGAGAGATGGCAAGTCAGCACTTCCGCTTGACTATCATTGAGCGGCTCGACTGGGTCTCCGCGGCGAATCACACCCCCCTTCTCGATCGCACAATTAAGCCCTGATCGATTGTACAGCGGAAGATACAGCGGCAAGCCGAGAAGCTTCTCAAGATATTTACAGGGGAAATTGAGGCGTCCGCCAAAGAGGATGACTTCGCCCACGCGGAAGCGCTTACCAACAAGGTGATTTAGGGGGACACCCGACACGGTGAGATTGCGGCGATGATAGGCCGGCGTGATCGTGATGGGACCTGACTGAACGGGAGGATCGTTTCGTAGGAGCGCGTCCAACACCTCCATCTCGAAAAGAGTAACCTCGCGTACATCCGACTTCCGTGAACGTGAATACGTTCCGGTGCCCAGGAAATACCTGTCGCCTTCGATACCACGACCGGCGACGATAATTGCTTCGGCGATTTCGAACATTGCAATTGAAGCGGCGGGCGCAATGTGGATGTGCAGGAGCCGGCCGCCCGTCCATTTGGTTTGATTCGTGTTCATAGCCCGAAGCTGACATCAGCTATAGCGTTGACCGGAAGTTCGAGTGAACTGAAATACTTTATGTTGGGACGTTCAAGTTTCCCCCTTGCACTAGATAACTCAGAAACGGATCTTGCAAACCAGTTCGACGTCCATCGTCCCGCCCGCGGGAAACGACGCGAGATCAACCGCGAGAGCTGTTCCGAACACATTTGGCTTTACCTCCGCGGCTGCGACCCTACTTGAGCAAAACGTCATCCTTAGTTTCACGGGCGAAGAGCGTCGCGATCAGTGTGATGAGCGCCAGAAGCATTAGCATGATGGATACCCCGGCAGTGCCACCCATATAGGCTGCAAGCACCGTCGCGATGATTGGTGCAAAACCACCGCCGATGGCGGCAGAAACCTGGAACCCGAAGGATGCCCCGCTGTAACGCACATTGGGGCCGAACAGCTCGGGGAAATAGGTCGATTCGGGGGCAAACATCAGCCCATGCCCCAAATTTAGCGCGATAATCACCGTCATAATCACAATTCCCGGCGTCCTCATGTCGAGCAGCCAGAACAGTGGAAAGGCGAAAATGATGGTGAAGGCCACTCCGGCGAAATAGAGCGATCGCCTTCCGAATATATCCGAGAGATGTCCGAACAATGGGATTGTGAGCAACTCCAACAGTGCCGCGAGTGAGATGGCGTTCAGCATAAGCGGCTTCGCCAATCCAAGTTTGGTCGTGGCATAAACCACCGCGAACACAGTGAGCATATAGACCCACGATACTTCGGACAGCTTGAGCCCGACGGCGATCAGAAAACTGCGCGGACTCTTAATTAGCATTTCGAAAAACGGGGTCCGGACAATCTGGCCGCGTGCTTTCATTTGCTCGAATACCGGCGTTTCGGGAAGCCGCGCCCGGACGAAGAGACCGACGGCGACAAGCACCACGCTGACGATGAACGGAATGCGCCAACCCCACGCCGCGAAATCGGCGTCCGGTAGCGTTGACACAACGGAAAATGCGGTGGACGCCGAGACAAGGCCGATCGGGAAACCAACTTGAACTAGGCTGCCGAATAGCCCACGTCGATGTTGCGGTGCATGCTCAAGAACCATCAGCGATGCGCCGCCCCATTCACCGCCGAGGGCGATGCCCTGCACCACACGCAGCATCACCAACAAAACGGGGGCCCAGATTCCGATCTGGGAATAGGTCGGGAGCACGCCGATCGCCGCAGTCGACAGACCCATAAATACCATAGTCAGCATAAGCATAGATTTGCGGCCTACCCGGTCACCGAAATGGCCAAAGATTGCCCCGCCAATCGGCCGCGCGAAGAACCCTACGGCGAAACTGCCTAAGGAGGCTAAAGTCCCGATCCTCGGATCAAAGTTCGGAAAGAACAGCTTATTGAAAACAAGGGCGGCGGCGGTTCCGTAAATTAAGAAGTCGTACCATTCGATGATGGTGCCGATCATACCCGCAAACGCGATGGTGCCGACGCGTTGCATCTTCGACCCGTCTCCTCCCGCAACGCTGGCACCGACGCTCACATGAAGTCTCCCTAATAAGGGCGGAAGTTTCAGGGACTTTGGCACCTGTTGCGCACACGCAGCAAGAGGTCATCGGAATAGCGCGCCGTCCAGCCCAGATATGGGCTCCCACAGGGGGTACAACTCGCTTGTTGCTGTCTGCTTCCCTCGGAGTGCGCGTGTGCAGTTGGAATTGCCAGCTTCAACCCCCGCCCGCCTCTAGCTCGGCTGGGGAGGCCATCTGCGCGAGCAGGGTGAGTCCAACAGCGCCCGGTCGCTCGCCCCAAGCCAAAAAACAGGCTCTATAGCACAGCTGCGCACTAGGCGACCGTTCGTCAAGCGCGCGAGTCGAGCGACAATCCGATACTGAAAGCTTTCTGTCGCGTCGCGCCCTCAGTCCGCTTAAGCACTCTAGCAATCGCGCCAGCAGACGTTTTCTTTCGAGCGAGAGACTTCAATTTGCCAACCTGTACAGACGTCCAAGGCAGCCTTTTAATTCGCTTCCTCACTTGCGTAACCTCCGATTGTAAAACAGACGCCCGCTCAGCCACCTTGAGTTTGGCGGCTGCCTCTCTTGCCGCTTTAACGATCCGAAATCAATACGGAGATTACCTAAATCCGCTTTGGAATAACCCTAAGCCCAGCAACAAGAACGTTTTAAAGTTATCCATCGACCGTCGGGCAAATTATTTTGGCAATCTGGTTTTAGTGTGCAACAACGATCTAAGCATTTGTACTATCTCAAGATGCAAGAATCTTTAGTCAAGGCGGCTTACGGTCAGACCCAGCTGGGCGGGTTTCGCCATCCAAGTCAAGCGGCCAAGATCGTTCGGCACACCCCTTCAGGCTCCGGTCTTGGCCGCTCTTTATTGCTGGGCGAGATCCGGATTTTCACGACGTTGAAGCCGATGCGGACCTGTTCGTGTTCGCCATGCGCTGTGCGGCGATTGTTTTCGCAACACTAAATATTCGGCGAAATCGCATTTTGATTCTATCAATAGACTAAGAGCGCATTTCAGAACGTGATGGTGTCCGAGAGCAGTGTTTCAGAAGCGCGCGCGCGGAGCCGCCCGGAATATTTACGGTTTTGCCTGACGTAAATTTCCAATTTGTGTAGCAGCTCAGTCCAATTCACTTGCACGTTCTTACCGACATCACCGGCGACAGCGAACTCCTGGCGCTCGCATAGCAACTTCGAGTTTATTTCCTCGATTGTTTCCTGTCCCTTGGCTAGACTCGCCTCGGCCTCAAGTTGAGCTACTCGTTGGGACAGAAATCTAATCCTCTCCTCGGAGTGGGCCGGAGCCGTGTCGCGCATCTTGAAGGTTTTCAGCAACGCATCCGTGATCTCGATCAGCGTCGAGCGCGACTGCTCAAGTTCCTGGACTTGGTACTCTTTCACCTGAAGCGAGTTCTGGAGCAGCGCAAGTTTCTTATCGGTCGTATCACGGGCGACGACCGCATCAGTAAGCCTGCGCTCAGCGGCGCGGTTCTTCTCCATACGCACAAGTAACCTCAGCCACTGCTCTGCCTCTGCGACTGCAGTTGACGACATCACTTCGGGACAAGAGTGGGGCGTATTGGTCTTGGTCGGACGCCATCGGTTCGCCTCATCGACCGCAGCCGCTAGCTTGTTACGTTCGGCCTCAGCCACTGTCAGCGCCATCGTCTTCTGTTTGTGTTGAGAGCTCGCTCTACCAAGCGCGGCGGCACTTTCCGTGAGGCGCTGGGACAAGCGCGAGTTTTCGCAAACAATCAAACCGAGCGACGTCTGAAGCGGATAATTTTCATTTTCCTGGAGAAGGAGCGCCTCACGCGCCGCGTCGACCTCACCCGTCAATTCGGCGACCCACCGGTCAGCAGCCGCGGTTTGCGCCGTCAGCGTTTCCGCATATTCGTTCGGTACCTTTGCAGCAGCTGGATCTCGCGCCACTCGCTGCTCAAGCTCGACAAGCATCGCGCGTATCTGCTCAGCTTCATTTGGAAGCAGCTCCCGTTGCAATTCAGCGCCCCCGCTTCGGGAGTGGCACTTCACGAGTTTCAACAACGGTCGCTGTCGCGCTTGTTCGGCCGCAGCCGTCGCCGTCCTCTCCGCCGCCCCTTGGGCGAACGCAAGAGGCTCGACCTGTTGCTGCAAGTCGTTTCCTTGTTTCGCCTCACGGTTGAGATCCATATGTGGCGCGTCGCGTCGTGACTCGATGTAGGCAGAGTGACGGCGTTATAGTTAACAGTTTATTAATTTAGCACGGTTGGGGGGTTGATGCTGCGCAGCCTGCTCAACTCGGGAGCGTCAGACAACGGAGGGTCAACTTGGCTGGTTCACGGCTGTATTTCGCAGGGCGCAACCAGTCCGTGCTTCAGATCGATCCGAAAATTGGAACGGTTTCTGAACTTGCCAGATAACATTGCTGGCCTCTCACGTGGGATCCCCAGTTACGAGTAAGGGCGGCGTTGTTCGGAACGAGCGGCCGCGCCGTTTCGGGGGTCGGCCGAAACGAACATCACCCCCCTTACAAACACAGTAGCGACGGTATAGGTTTGTTCGAGAGCTGCCAGCGGAGCGGGCCGACGTTCCGAAGCGTTGAAAGGTGGCGGGTGTGCCCTCCGGCGGGCGAAAACAACAAACGCAGATGCCATTGTGGTTTGCGCGCCAGCGGGTGCGCGGCGCTTGCAAGGTTGAATGCAAATTGGCGAGTACGTGGAGCTTGCTGTGGCTTTGACGTCCCGATCGAGTGAACACTTGGCAAAGCGCCGAAAACTGGTCAGCCGATTATCCGGGTATTATTGCCTCGAAAATAAAGCGAAGCTACAGCACGAAGCTGAGCTTTAGTGACGTCGGCCCGGCTTGCGCTGGGAGCCTCGGACGCTGGTTAGGCCCAAATTCGCATCTGGGTCCAATCCCGTCAGATCAAGCACGAGCGAGCTACTTCCACTCAAGACCGCAATAACCATCTGTTAACTATATGCTTTCACGCTGCGGCATGCAGCGCGGTGACTCGCAATATACGTCACTCACCGCCAATGCGGTGCAATCGGTCGGCTGGAAGCAGCAGGCCGTGCGCCTTACCGTCATTCACACAATAGTGGGAAGAGCGGCCATGACCGTGGCTGAACAAGTGCGAAAACTAACATCGTCGGCGCGGGCGACGTCGTACGACACCCCAAATCCTGGCGAAGAATCTGAGTTCGGGTTGGACACGGGCAAAGACGAGCTTGCCAATGAACTTGAACAGATGCGAGCGAGCCTTGCTGAGCGCGAAGCATCTCTGATCCGTGCCAAGCAGTGGATTAAATATCTCGCCGAACGGGGCGTCGAACTTGAACAACAAGTGGCACGACAAGTCGATACTCCACCGATCCGGAAGGAGGACATAGAGGCGCTGGCCGCGCAATCCGCGGCCGCAGACAAGCAGGCCGTCGAACTAGAGGTTGAGCTCGGCTCGGCGCGCCAAGAGCTTGTTCGTCAGGGGCACGAGAATCGTTCACTTCAGACGTCTCTTAATTTGATTGTCACTGAGAACTCGCGCCTGTCCCTACGCCTCACGGAAAGTGAAGCAGCGCTCGATAAAGCGTACGACAAATGCCGCAGCGAAATCAACACTCTGAACACTCTTCTCGAAGCTACCTTGTCACGCGCGATCGCCGCGGAGAAGATGCTGGTGGAATTGCGGCAGAGTTCGCTCGCGTGTACCGACGAGAAAGGGATTGAGCAGCTCCAGAAGCCGCCTCTGATCGAATATCCAGCCGAAAGAGTCGCTCAACTTGAAACTGAGTTGGACCTCGTCAAGACCCAGAGAAAACTCAGAGAACTCGATTTGCAGTTGCAATGGGCACGTAAGGAGCGCACCGTCCCCGAAGCTACTTGTGAGAACGCGCGCGCGAATTGCCCTAAGCTGCGCTGTGAATTGGACTGTGACGTCAGATTCACCGGCGAGTATTCAGAGCGAACCAAGGTGCGCTGTACTGAAATGTTGCTCGCCAACATTCTCACACCCTGAAACGTGACCCGACTTATCGATCGGTGAGGCGCGGTTGTGCGTACCAGATCGTGCCCTGATGGATCATGCAAACTGGTTGGTTTTGCCGACTGGACGCGCACGATTGTTGCTCCTTTCGTCGAAGGTCCATCAAGGGCCGCGCGAGGCAACCAACTCGCTTAGCGTCCAACCCCATCTCGCGTGATTGCTCCGTCGGTGACCCGAGAAGGCCACAGAAATATGGCCGGCGTGCCCGTCGCTTTGCCCATTACGAGCGTTTTTCCGTCCTCGACGGCAAAATGCCCCCGGCATCGCAGTGTCGGAACCTCAAATGGCAAAGGCCTCAGTCCCTTTCCCATTGTGTTGATGCCAAATCACTCATCCCTGGGTTAGGCTGCATAATCGACGGAGTGGGCTCATGAATGTACTTCCGTTGCGTCGCGCAAGGGCGGCTCGGGCAAGCGACTCGCCGCGCATGCGCATGGACAGTCGCGACCAAGCCTTCTCGAGAACGACGATCCCCAGGGCTCGCTTTGGGTTTGGAATGAGCTGCGTAAAAACGACGCTCTGCCGCTTAAGACCGTGACGCGCGGCATCGCCGATATCTCAAGACAGCGGAGGACGACGGCATTGAGTGGGTGTTCATCGACACTCCGCCGAACATGTCGGCTTCTGTTACCGCGGTGATCGAAGCTTCGACATTAGTCATTGTTCCGGGTTGACCCGGCGTGTTCGATCTCATGGCTGTCCGGGAGACCATCGATTTTGCCCGTAGGGTGTGAACACCATATGCCGTGGTCATCAATGGTGCGCCTGCGAAACGTGAGAAAGTCGAGTCCCCGTCGTTTAGCTATGCACGCGAGTGCTTAGCCACATGGGCAGTTCCGGTGTGGGGTGACTAGATTACCCAATTAGCAGGTTGCTCGCTTGCGCTCGCCGAAGGTGAAGGAGAAGGAGTGAAGGAATTCGGTATCGACTCCAGTTCGGCCTCCGAAATCGGGCGCTTATGGCTTGTCATTGAAAGGTCGGTAAAGGCTATTCACGACGCGCGTAAAGGGATCGGCATTCATCGCGTTGTGGCATAAATAATTTTCGCGCTTGGCTGTGAAGACGTTGATGTGAGTCTATCGAACGGCGAAAGCCTGCGGGGGGAGCTGAAAGTGGAAATCGCACCTCAATTGGCGGTGCCTGCTGTTACCAAAATACCGCGTACGGACTCGTGCTTCGCTTCGGGAGCGGGCGCAGGCAACCCAGTCTAGTCTAATGTATGAACGCGAAGGCGCTTTTCTTCCAAAAGTTTTCTCGGGACCAATGGGTAAGATTGCTGTCATCGGCCGATTTAATAGTCGAGCGTACGCGGCGGCGGTTGGGGTCCATGGGCTAGGCGAGCGATTACCTCGTGACGAGCGCGATCAACCTTCGATGGACGGTACTCCGATCGCATCGCGGCCTCGAGCCATGTCTGCGCCATTTGCAAGAAGATGTCCCGTTCACTATCGGACTTGGCAGTTTTCGCCCAGTCCAGACACTCGTTCGCGAAGTCTCGAAAATCGTTCGACGACAAGACACACCCCTCGCGGCGGATCTTTGCCCGCCACACCGCCATCAAGCCATCAACTTTACAATGATGAGATGACGAATCCGTGCAGGCATATTGCGAATTTTTCAGAACGCCAGCAGGACAAACTTAACGATCCCAATCGTCCAAAAGCCACGACGACTAGGTACGCCGCCAGTGCCCGCCGCATGGGGGCACTTTTATGCGGCGGGACTTGGAGGTTCATGACCGTTCCCGGAGCGAACGCCATAGAATACCACAAGTTGAAACGAGATGAATGCCTTTATTGTTAGCGGCGCTGATCAAATGGCGAGCATTAGCAACCTGTTCTCCTCGCGAGTCACTGCGAAGGCTGGCTGTTAACAGTCGCGCGAGCTAAATTTCAGTACTAGCGTGGCAAAGGGGTTTGTTACCGCGGGCGTTATTTCCGCAATGGGATGTCTGGATTTAGTCACGGACTGCTTACGCCGGTCGGAAAAGGGCCAGCCATCCCGCTGCGCATCGGGCGTTTTTGGCCCTGGCGAATCGCGAACGCCCGTTATTTTGATGCGACGACGTGCCATCCCCGTTTTAATTCTGTGCAGTAACGTAAATCCCAGCGTCTCGTTGCAGTTCTCCGGCGCTCCGCATAATGAATTGCCTGTCGACGCCACTCCTCCCGCGCCACACATTGGCTGAGATGATGGCGGGCAAAGACCGTTGAGGCGGCTTAGTAACGAACCAATTTTTCTGCCAAACTACGGCGCAGTTTTCGCCGGTTTTTTGGAAGTGCTCACAAATACTTGGATGGGTACGTAATGATGGACCGAGTGATACTGACAGAAGGCTCCGACTTTTACGCGCCCGTCGGCGATCCAATCAGGGTGACGATTGCAGGCTTGCGCCACATCGTCGAAGCAATCGCTGCCGGCAACGAGGCCGCGCTCATTGTGGGCAAGGCCTCGATCGTTGAATTTGTTCCTGCACAGCAAAACACCTCTGCGGCGAGCAGGGTCGGAGCGATAAAGGACTTTGCAGAGTAGCCAAATGGCGACTATTGGGTCCCTATCGAAGACGGCCGCGCGACGCTCGAGAACTATCTCTTTCTACTTCTCTCTATTTCAAGCCTTAACAAAAAGACCGCTTCGGACATTCTCTCCGAAGTTCCATCAGGTTTTTTTAGGCGGAAAATTGTATTGTGATCCACCACACGAACTCGGGAATGGCGCCACCATCGGCCACGCCGAACCACTAGTTGCCGTCACCCGCCTATCGGTAGCGACGACGAAGCTCAGCGGTGTAATCCTGATATTCCCGTTGATATTTGTCGATTGTCTGCAAATGGGAGCGCATTAGCTCTGCCCTCTTGTCAGGATCGTTCGGGGTAATGCCCTCATCCAATCCAAGCTGCTCATTGACCAGAGCCGACATTGCATTCGTGTTTTCAGCGATCGCGCGCCACAACTCGTCATCGGTCAGATTTACGCCCTGCACAGGTACCTCCAACGCACGCAAGTTACTCGCACATGCACTCGAATTATGGGTCGTTTAAGCTAAAATCAGCTTAATGCGCACGAAATTGACAGTCCCTCGCAAACCATGCCGTTTGCCCCTCGCCGCTTCTCGCGGCTCTGCTCGATCGAGCAGGTGGCCGAAGCACTCCATTGCCCGCGATAGTGCAAGCCAAGACCTTGCCTATTTCCATCTCAAGGGCGAGACGGGCCGGCCGATCGGCATCCGAGCTGCTCATGCAAGATGAGCGCGGCGGAGGAAAATGTCGCGATGCCACCGAGTTGCTGCGGCTCGCTTAGGGCTAAATTCCACGGGCGGTCGATTTGGCCGCCGACGACTGCTCAATCATCTTGCGAGTCACCCGTTCTGCCGTGAGGAGATGTGTTGTTGTCTCTTAAGCCCTGGCCGGCCGGACCTCGGGCCGCTCCAGGCTTTCTCATCCTGGGGCGGCGAAAATGGCCCGCCGCCTTCGGAGCATGCGCCGGAGCCTATGTCATCTTGGGGTATCTTTATATTCGTCATAATATTTCCGGAAATATGAATTCGGTTGCCCAAATCGGGATCGAATCGAGTAGTTTGCCAATTGCTGGCGCTACTTCGGTACTGGGCAAGTTTTTTTGTCGCTGGAGGCGGGAAACACGTTGGCAGTTCAGGAACTGAGAGAACCGGCGGCGAATTGCGCTGAAGGGGTCGCTAAGGCCGAGAGCGATGGCGCCCGGCGGGTCTTTCTCCACGTTGCGGACCTATACGCGGGCGGCAGCGCTCGCGGATGGGGCCGTCGCGGCGACCTAGAAAAGTCGGACGCCGCTTCATATGCCTGAAGAGATCCGCCAAGCGTTTATAAAGATTGCTGCCATCTAGACGCGGCAAAGCGCGTCGACGTGGCCGCAACTGAAACGGAACTCAGACCAAGTAGCTCAGCCTATCGGGAGCATTCATGGATGATCAAGAATTTGAAGACGCAGTAAAAAAGCTCGATGAAGACAATGCACGCGTCATGACCCTGATTGAGCGTATGCCGCCACTGACCGAACCGCAAAAACAAAGGTTCATGGAGATACTCGCTCGCCAAAGGTTAGAGCATGACGAGTATCTCAAAAGCCGCATTAGCACCAGAACACAGGCAGATTCAGTTCGAGTGGCGTGGGAAGCTGCACGACGAGCGGTCCGGGACACTGACTCCGAATATTCAAATCCTTCTGAACGAGGCAGTTGGCCCTTCATGTGGATTGCACTAGCCTTGATCGGTGTGATTCTACTGTTTTTGAAGTTCATAAGATGGTAACCCCGCGGAGGTGTGGTAGACCGTGCGAGCTACGAACCCCATTTTTCCCGGGCGCGGTATACAGAGCGGGAGTGAGATTGAACCAAAAAGGAGGGCCTAAGGCACGTCAATTTCGGTGCGCCATTGTTCGCTGTCGCCGGCACCGTCGATGCTAACGAAAGAACCTAGCAACCGCTCCCGCCATCCTGACAGAGCCTTAAGTTGTTGCGCTCACTCTTTCGCTTCAACGTAAGCGCCAATTTCTGTGTCCGGATGATCTGCTCCGGACTCACTTCGTCTTGGCGCGACGCGGCTTCGAGCCAAGTGCGTGCAAGATCGAGACACGCCAAGCGATCCGTCTCAGTCTTAGCCTCGTTTGCCAAGCGGTAGCATTCTTCGGCCCTTTTGCGGTATTCGTTGTGGATACAAACTTCCTACATACAAGATCGAGTACTATCGGTCCCTCAATCGCCGAAGGCAACGCTACAAGTTTACAGCTTCAGAGGGACAGTCTCGCGGTTGTATCCACGCCCGCCCGTAGGTCTCAGCTGGCAGGTGTGGCCTGCACCCGGTTTCAAAGACCGTCCCTTCGTCGTTGGGAAGAAATAGACGGAGGGGCCTACCTTAAGTCACCTCCTTTATTCTAACGTGATCCAAGCGTGCTTTAATTGGCCGACGCAGATTTGCAGCTGCGCAAAAATACCATATCTAACCAAAAGCCCGTTGCGGTTTGATGATCCGGCTGCGCCCAAAGAGCGTTCAAACGAAAGGTCCATAATGTCGGAAGATCAAGAAGATAAAGAGCGGCCTTGCCTACACTGCCTGATCGTCGAACTGGTCGACGATTTTTTCGAACAGTACCCCGTCGCGAAAGATGAATCCGACGCCATCGATGGCGACGAGGTAATTGTCGCCGTCGCCAAGACGGTGGCGGAACTGACTTCCAGCCAAAATGGCGCAGCCCGTCAGACGATTATTAAGCAGTTGATGCGCGAAATCATGCATTACGACACGGAGTTTCGACAACAAAAAGCGATGGGTACGGTCGAGTTCGAAGCACGGCATTAGCTTCGCAACCGAACGCATCGTCTTCGCTTGCCGGATCGAAATCATCGACAAGGCCAACCAATTTGATCGTCTTTTGACAGGAATTGGTTGTCGCGGTGCCGTTGCGGCACGAACCATCCGGGGTAAGAAAAGCGGCTTGCGAACTTGGCCGAACGGGGCATATTCGGCCTGATGCTCAAAGCTTGGCACATTATTGCCGAAACTACGCACGGCGGGAGCCCAAATGTCCCCCCATTTACAGAGTATTTTGTAGTCGCCATTCCCCACTCCGATCAAGCCTTGGAATCACTCCGAATGCGTAAAAATTTGTCCGACGCCAAGCTGACGATAGTGGGAGAAGCTACCCAAGCCTTTATCGACAAGTTTAGCATAAAGGAGGGGGAGATTATTGCGATCGGAGAAATTTCATAAATCGCTGCGTTAAAAACCATCGTCCTTATCGATATCGACCAATCGCTGCTGTCAACCACCAAGCAATGACATCGCTCTTTTTTTCATTTTACGCGATTCCAAGTCGTTACGCCGTTTGCAGACGCGCAGTCTACGCGATCGTTGCCATCAAATTTGTAGGTACCAGAAACCGGTATCGCGCCTTGTGGTGTCCGCGTCCATTTCCCGTCAGAGGCCTGCCAGATACCGGATTCCGCAATATCGAAATGATACTGATAATGGCCGTCATCCGTGACATCGAATGATGTAGTCACGGCTCCGAGTATGCCGTTGGCCGGTGTATGGGTATACCAATGACCAACAAGTGGGCCGATCGCCTCGCCTTCACGTCCATGCGCCGTTCCCAATAACACCGATTGTGCGGTGCCAATCGCGGTAATGGCAATCGCGCCGTCGCCAATTCTCCCACCCAATGCCGCCGCAAAACTTGCTGCGCTTTGCGAGTTCATCGCGATGTAGCTAAATACTGTAGATTGATGCGTAAGAGTCGAAGTGAAAATAACGCTGCCGGGACCGTTTGCCGCAACTGTGCCAATGTCATCCCCACCCCAGTCGTATTTGTATTGACCCAATTCGTCGACGTCAAAATTGCTGTTGAGTTTTTCTCCCGATACAGCCGCATTCACAAAGATGCTAACCGAAAACGAACCGAATGGACTCGGCGCGCTCGTGTTGACGATCATTTTTCCCGCGGTCCATTTGCCGACGAAGCTGGAAGGCCTAGATGGTGCGAACAATAGCCAGCCGAGGAAAACAAAGAGCAGAATACTCCCGACAGCGGTACTTATCACCACGCGACGGTCAATAACTTTCGGCGGAGTAGGTGGCGGAGGAACGGGTGCCGGTTGATCATTGAGAAGGTGGCGGATGACGTCAGCGAGATAGTTCAGGTGGCGTTCGAGCGGCGGCGTGAAAGCGTCCAGCCAGTGCGGGGTTGAGAGGAAATATTCCAGAGATTTCGTAGGCATCACATTTTCGATGCGCAACGGAATAACTGGCAATCCCGCGTTGACTGCACGTTCGACCTCGCGCTTGATTTGCTGCGAGAGATTGGCGTTCGTCGAAAATACCAACACAAGCGCCCGTGACGCATGAAGCGCGTTGACGATGGTTTCGCCCCAATCCGCGCCCGGCGTGATGTCGCGCGGCGCGATCCAGCAGCGGATTCCCTTGGATTCCAGTACGGCGCATGTCGCGTCCGCCGATGGTTTGTCTTTTGATGAATAGGAAATGAATACGTCGTGCGCCATGAATGCCTCAACCCGCGCAAGACTAAGAGCGGTCGCTCATCTCGGCAAGCGCGCGCCTCGTGACCCCGCTGTGGCTAAGGCCTACAGTCTCGGTAGCTTTTCGCGGATGTCTAGGTGTCGCTGAAGCCCGGCGCAACGTTCAAGCTTTGCGCGTGAACGCAACCTTACTGTCATCTTGCCTGCGCAATCTCGCTGATGTAAAACGCCGCCATTCAATGGCACGCTAGCGCGAATTTACCTGCTTCCGCAAGATTTAGGCTCCTTCAGATTAGATCTGGGCGGTGGACTGAAGTGCCCTAGTGGAGACCCGATATTTCGACCTGTTGCGGTCCGGTCAATATCCTTCCAGAATTCCACGCTTTCCCTGGGTTTTGGATCTGTTGGGGCACACCCCCTCCTCTGCCCGTTCTTTCCGAGAACCTGAAATAAGGGTGAACCTTAGTGCGCTACTGTTCAACACGGCCACAGTTGTTATTTGAGTTGCCGGAATCTGCCGGATTATTTTCATCATACTTGCGCATTGCAAATCTGCTCACCGGCCCGGTGCCGCTGTGCGATATGAGGCTGCACCGATTTAAAGCAAGTAATGTGGGGTAAAGGATGACGGTCCTGGTCACGGGCGGTGCGGGTTATATCGGCAGCCACATGGTGCACGAGCTGCGGGACGCTGGCGAGCGCGTCGTGGTACTCGACAATCTCTCCACTGGGCAACGCTGGGCGGTGGCCGAAGACGTGCCGCTCATTGTTGGTGAAACTGGCGATCAGCCACTGGTGACCCGACTCATCAGCGAATACAAGATCGACGCGATTATCCACTTCGCGGCGTCGATCGTTGTGCCGGATTCTGTGCGAGATCCGCTCGGCTATTATCGGAACAACACGGCCAATTCGCGCGCGCTGATCGAATGCGCGGTCAATGGGGGGGTGCGTCACTTCATTTTCTCATCGACCGCCGCGGTTTATGGAAACCCGGCTTCAATTTCAGTGCTGGAGGAGGCTCCGACGGTACCGATCTCGCCCTATGGCTGGTCGAAATTAATGACGGAAATCATCCTGCGCGATGCCGGCCGCGCGTATCGTTTCGGCTATATGATCTTACGTTACTTCAATGTCGCCGGTGCCGATCCGAAACGCCGCACGGGCCAATCCAACCCGGTCGCGACCCACTTGATCAAAGTCGCGGCCGAGACGGCATTGGGGCTACGGCCCAAGCTTGAAGTCTTCGGCACCGATTATCAGACGCCCGACGGTACCTGCATCCGCGACTACATCCATGTCAGCGATCTTGTTCGCGCGCACTCAAATGCACTGGCTTACCTACGTAGCAGCGGCGCATCATTGACTCTCAATTGCGGCTATGGGCACGGCTTCTCGGTGCGCGAAGTGATTGCGATGGTAAAGCGCGTGTCTGGAGTCGATTTCAAGGTCGACAGCGCACCACGGCGATCGGGCGATCCCGATCGCATCGTTGCGGCGAGCGAACGGATACGCGCGGTACTCGGCTGGCAACCCCGCTTCGACGATCTCTCGACTATCGTAACTCATGCTCTCGCGTGGGAACGCGGACTGATCAAGCGATACGGAGAGGCGGAAACCAAGAAGAAAGGCACGGCGGAGCCCGCTGGCCAGTGATCCGCACGGCATGAACGGGTCCGTTAGTCGCGGGTCGATTTGTCCTAGCGCTTGCTTGCCGGGCAGAAATTCGTTGATTGGTATCGACTACTGTCCTCATGGCCGATGGTCGCCATTCTGGGCCACTACAAAATTACTGCAACACTAAGTGCGGCGTCGTACTCGGGGCGGGGTTCGGAAAAATGAAGGGCAACGCCTTTCGCATCGCTCACATGGGCCATATCAATGCACCGATGGTGCTAGGCGCACTCGGCGTTATCGAGGTGGGGCTCGATGCGCTGCGCATTCCGCACAGTTAAGGAGGCGTCCAGGCTGGAATTAAATGGGTAAGCGAACGTGTGAAACCCGATCATTCAGCGCGCGAGGTTACGGGCTAGCCTAACGGCCGCAAAAAAACTCCCTACGGGTACCCCGATGCGGGTGTAAACCCGACCGAAGCGCGAAAGACAAGGTAGTCATCGATGCCCTCTTGTGAGCGCTTGTAAATCGGTGTGGAGTCTGACCTGATCTGCTTGATAACCTCCTGAGATACCTCCTGTTTGTAGGGTCGAGTTCGGCACTTATCTAGTTAGAGGCACTGCCAGTTATAGGTGGCCGCAGTGGGAGAAATTGTTGAAGCTCATTGTAGCCGTGCGTGAAGTCCAGCAAAATCGAAGCTGGAAGCTTGGCTTTGAAAACGGAAAGGACGGGCGGCCTTACATCTGCCCGTGGTGGGCGGATCGGTTGGTCTATGCGCTGGCCTATCTCCAAGGTAAGGGAGCCAAATTCCCCTCTGTGGGAGGACCGCCAAACGATCGCGGTTACTACTCCCTGATTACCCGAGCTGTGGCTGGCCTAGATAACCGCAGTCGCGATTCCCGTCGGGCGCTCTATGACCGCGCGCGGGCCGCCCAAACGGCGCAACTCAGCAAGCTCAATCCGGCGCCTAAGGAGTTCTATATCGCGCGCGAACGTCAGACGTTGGAGCAGGCCATCCGCAAGGTCGAGGCCGAGTGGCAACGACCCGCGGACCAGGACATGAGCGATGCCAAAATCATCTTTGATTACGCGACCTTCATGGCGGAGACCGCAACACAAGTTGACTGCCTTTACGATGTGAACGTGTTGCCGCACCCGAAGGAAGCAATCATAGCGGCAATAGAGAGAGAAATTGTCCGGTCGCCGCTTGAAACGTACGTAGATTGGCTGTTAAGCGGTGCGAGGTTCCTGTGGAATTTCCTCGAGGGTATTGGCACCGCCCCGTTACCTTTGACAGGTGTCGGTATGGAAAAGGCGGAGAAATTCAAGGCCGCCGCGGAAAGAGAACATAGGCAAATTGAGGAGCGAATCGCGGCGGCCGTTTATACACGCAGTAAACTGCGCGTCGACGATGCTAAGCCTCAGGCTGAATTGAGCCGGCTGTGGCGTGCCGTCGCCAAGCGAATGTGATCCGGATTTGAATTTTTCTAGACTAACCTGGGCGTTCCGAGCGAATGACCGTCGAGAAGACTCTACCCCACCTCATGAACGATACAATCGTCGAACTGACGATTGGCACTTTATTGCGCGAGCCTTATTTGACCCTCGGCGACGGCATCGTGGCTTCGCTTGTTAGCGCCGCCGCTGCGAGATTAGCCAAAATCGGGGGCCGTCGTGGCTGGGGCACGCACGGCGCTCCCTCAGCCCGTTCGGCCACAAATTTCTTTGCGATGCTTCTGGCGCTCGGCACATCGGTTTGCGGCACAAGCGGTGACGCGCTAGCGTCCGGCGGCTGCAACGCAGTGAATGGAGGCGGATTTAATGTTTCTGCTGGTGATTTTGGTAATAAAACCGTAGGCGGCTTCGCGGTCGGTGACAATGTCACCTTCGTCATAACTGCGAGCAGCAGTGGCAGTTGGATACTCCGCACAGCAAGCTTTGCCAATCTAGACGGCTCACCGATATTCGCCACCATCGAGTCGCAAACGAAGTCCTACACCGTTTCTGGCGACAACCAAGACACAACGCTCACTCAGTACAGTGGTGGGATTAGCGTGACCGCTTCCTGCACTGCAGCCGCGACGGCGCCGACGGCAGCCGTGACGGCACCGACGGTGACCGCGACGGCACCGACGGTGACCGCGACGGCACCGACGGTAGCCGCAACGGCACCGACGGTAACCTCAATTTCGCCGAACAGCGGTCCCACCGCTGGCGGCACCGATATCACGATTGCCGGAACCGGATTCACTGGCATAACTTCGGTCAGGTTCGGCAGCAATCTAGCTTCCTATGTCTTCAACAACGATTCCTCAATTACAGTTTCCTCGCCTGCCGGCGACGGCATCGTGGATGTGACCGTAACCACCTCCAAGGGAACGAGCGCGATTGGCGTAGCTGATCAATTCACCTATGCTGCGTCGCTCGGTTTGCTGTCTGACACTATTCTCACTGTTCTGCCTCGCGCCGATCCGCGCCGACGGTCATCTAGGTCTCGCCCACCACAGGTCCCATCAACAGCGGTGCAATCGCCGGAACAAACTTCACCGGCGCTACCGCGGTAATGTGCTCGATAACGACGTTAACATTTCAATCGATGCCTGCGCGCATGACAGGCGCCGAGCCAAGCCTAACTGCTTCAACGCCTCGGCAGGGAGAATAGACGGTCTGCAAAAAAGACATCACCTTAGCGGCAATGTGACCAACGCCCCTCGTCAAGCACGCCCTCCACGGCCCTCCCCTTCCAAAAGATGCGTGCTCAGCCACGCGCCGCGCTAACCATACCGCGTAAGGTTGATGACTAATTTGGTGGAAATTTCGCGCCCCAATGAATTGCCACTTCCACATCCTCGCATAGTGTTCGGGACTAGATCGCAACGGTATGCCGCTCTCGGAAGGCGACCCTGAACTTGAAAAGGCGCTTAAGCGGGACGCTCGATGATCAAGGCTGAAAAAATGCAAGACCGTTCTCCCGAACTGCCTGCGACGCGCCGGGACACCGAGAAAAAGCGTTGTTATCAATGTGACGGGCGCTTCGGATTAATTCGCAACAGATTTGCGCTGAAGCAATTCTGCTCAAAACATTGCCTCAATGAATACAAATCCGGCACCAAGTATAAAATGTCTCTTCTCAAGGAGTGGAGAGATTTTTATAACCAAAAGCGATGAGGGAGCGACATGTTCTCACATAATACACCCGTGCGCTGGGCTTTTATGGCCTCGATGCAAGCCAGCCAATTCTCGCCCTCGATTTGTGTCCAGCACCCTCACGTTGGTTTTGGCCATGGCAAGCAGTTCAAGCGGCCCGAAGTAATCATGTTTTGATTTACGTTAGGCCAATGATGAGATAAATGATCTACATATCTGAACAATTCGTAGATAACGAGATCCGGACAATACCGTAATAATCGCGTGTTGGAGTTTCAGATGAGCGGTGAACAACTTCAATCAGACTTGGCTGGCAAAGATTCGGTTGGCTTTGGTTACGAACGAGTGGTTGATGACATATGTAACTTGAAATGGAACCGCCTCGATCGAGAGGAACTCGTCAACGTCGCCTGGGTCTACTACTACTTCTCGATTCAATTCCGTGAGAATCTTGAGATCGCTCGCAAGCTCTATCCCAATGACGATCGATTGTTGGAACTCGATCATGGTGAGCGGAACACCGACAACCTCTCCCCGTGGCCCGGGGTGGCGGTCGCGAGAGAGAAAATGAACCACGATGAGTTCATGCGCAGAACGCTTACGTTATCGACTATTGCGGAGAACAGGCGCCGTGGCCTTGAGGCCATTGGCCAATCTTATTTGACAGGTGTTCGCGCCATGGATCAGATGAGCCGGGCACTGAGCATCGCGAGCTATGAGGACGGCGGTCTTGAGAAGGTGTTTCGGGCCATCCTACTTGCCCAGCATTGGGACGGACCCTTATTGGAAGCATTCAAGCATTTCCTGGCTGAGCACATCAGATTCGACAGTGATCCGGAGCACGGTCATGGCGCGTTATGCCGGCATCTACCGCCGGATGATCGAGTGCTGCCATTATGGGCTGGGTTCAAGAAAATGCTGCTCGAGGCAACCCCAGGATTGACGGCTTGAGTTTCGACAGCACGTCATACCTCCGATCATAGGGTCACAGTTCCGAATGTGACCCTGAATACAGACTAAGAACGTTGACAATACTCGTTCCGCGAATTTAGTCGGGTGATTGCGTCAATCGCCCCATGCATAATCGATGTCTCGTAGCGCTTCTTTGGAAGATCTGCGACGCGGCGCGGCCTTGTGGCGTCCGACGCAGAAAAGCCGCGCTCTACGGCAGGCTGCGACTTAAGCCTTTCGAAAGACATATGCTACTTGATTTGACTGCCGACGAACTTGACCCTGCGAACCGCTAACTTCAACAATATATACGCGACGAATAACGCTATACTAGGTCCGTACAGCACCAACGCGGCATCAAAAAGCCCCCATAACGCGCCGTCGAGGCTTAGCGAGACAAAAATAACGCCCACAAAGATCAACAAGAGCCAAGCAAGCTTGGTGGTTTCACCAAACATTCCTCCGAAATCAGAAACTTTGGGCAGAGCGTGGACTCTTAAAGAAAGACTTCCGCGCAGTTGCTGCAATTTTCGATCCCAGAATGCAGCGATACGCAGGCTCGCTCCGCCAACAAGCATCAGCACGAACGGAAGATAGGTCAGCGGAAACTCGCTGAGCCCGTCCGTCTGCAGCCGGGCGAGGATAAAATCGGCGGCAAACGCCAGAGCAATGTATTCGAGTACAATCGTGCAGACCATTCGCCAAATGCGCGGCCCGAGCGCGTCGCGAAGTTGCGGCAAGGAGAAGAGCGCGAGGAGATAGGTGCTGAGTATCCCCACCCAGAAGAACACCATAGCACCGCCCGGTCCTGTCGCAATGTAATAGAGCCAAAGGACAAGCCCGACGTGAACGAATTGTGCCGAAGCGAAGGCTAAGCCAAACTCGCGCCCGCGGCGCGCCAAGCGATCAAAGCTCGGTCCGAACACCCGTGCCATCGCGCTCCCAACATAAGCGGGCCAAAAGAGGAGAAATGACCAACGCGCAGTTGCGCGCAACGCCAGCTCCGTGCCTCGATCGCCGGTACCGAAGACGCCGAGCACTGTTACCGCCAAGACAAATGCAATGAAGAATGCCATCCCCATCCACCACGCGGCGATGGTCGGCCACCAGCCGATCCCACGCATTCCGAAGCCGCGTCGCTCCGGCATATCAGCCGACGTGTCTGTCCTCGTCACCGGACTTGCCCTCCGAATTTCACGAACGAGACACCCTAACATTTTCCGGAAGCTTTGACACGATTCGTGTGCGCGTCATTGCGCGGGCTTCCGATGCTCACGAGCGCAGCTGAAGGCGGGTCTATCGCACATTCGTCAGACAGAAAATCTCAAGAAACGCGCAGACCGCGTCGATAAAAGGCACGCGCGCCGATATCCACGTCACCTGCGAAGTCGTCCCACAATCAACTGCGCGCCGTAACGTAACCATACTGGGTAAGGTTGATGATCAAATTCATAAGACACTCGAGACTTTCTGAGTTGCTCTCTGCGCAACTTCGAATAGTGTTCCACTATTAGAGCGCATCTGCCAGCCGATAGACCGCTTTGAGAGGTTCTCGGCCGATCAGGGATGCCGCTCAGTGCCGACTAGTTCGAACCAATTCATGTTTCGAACCTACTAAGCATCGCGGATCGCAGTGTGGTTGGGTCCGCTACCATCCAATGAGGAGCGCAATTGTGCCCAAAAAGGCAAAAAGTCAGCCAGCTGAAGGCGTTTTTGATCGAACGCTGCCAAATCGAGAAGTGGAATTCGGCGAGTCCGTCCCGGGGAGATTCGCGAACACGGCTGCGCGGGGCAGCTTGGGGTCCGAGATCGCTATTAGAAATAGCGCGTCTCAAATCGAGCTAGACTCGCCAATCACCGCAAAAATGCACTGGCGGCAAATCTCAATGTCTGATCACCCAATAGAAGTTCCGCTTGCTGTCTCTCTCGATCCAAGAAACCCTCCCCCATTATTTCACCGCGTCTGGCCGTCGGCGCTTCTAATTCTTGCATCGGCGCTTACCGTGGCGTGGATCGGATTTTTAGGATTTGAGTTTGTCGGGCTCGTCGGAAGGGCATTGTAGGTGGACGTGGAGAGAGCAATCTTCATTCAAACGCGACGCTCTATTCTACGATCCAGTTAATTCGCTGTCTGACGCCGAGTACCGCAAACAGTGCTGCCTTTCGGCAAGGTCCCACTTTACGATCTGTCCCCATAAGGGAACGCGTGGTGGTCGGTTTTCGCAATTTTACAAATCAGCTTTTGGGGGCGCCAACATTGGGTTAGAGATGCTTCGTTTTAAATTACCACCTGATATCCGGGTAGCAGATCCCACGCATTGCAGGCGTCGCGCTGAAAGGCTGCGCTTGGCATTGCTCTGCACGGCCGATCCCGTCGCCACAGCTCGAATCAGAAGATTGATAGAAAAATATAGGAACCTTGCAGCCTACGCAGACAAAAGAATTGGAGCTTCGCAGGTGAATTCAGTAGAGCAGGGACATCCGTCGCGTACTGAAAAAGCCAATGCGAGCGTGGATTACCGGTCGCTTTGACTTGGTCCTCGGTACAAATTTGCCTGTCGCATAATGGCTGTACGAGCGGTGCTCCGCGACTGGCTCCTACATTGCGCGCGACTAACGGGATACCGCGTACGGGATAAGGGGAATTCCGTAATAGCCAGCACCAAAAAGAATCTGTACGGGGTTCGTTATCACGCAAGAGGTAGCGACATGGCGTTTCGCGATGACAGATCGTACGCTAGGCACAAATATTCTAAGGGCCTAGGCGATCTCGCACTAGCGTTCGGACAAGATCGGCGTGCCAAACGTGTATTTGACATTGTCGCCGCTACTATGGGCCTTATACTATTTTCACCAATTCTGGTCATTACTTCCATTGCTATCAAACTCGACACTCGCGGGCCAATTTTCATCCGCGAAACCTTACACGGCTATGAGAAGCGAGCGATACGAGCCATTAAATTTCGGTCGACGACGCCTTGCGCTGAAGCCGACGGAATTGACTTGCCTGTTACGCGGGTCGGCCGAGTCTTGCGTCGGACCGGCATTAATGAACTTCCCCAGCTCTTCAATGTCCTATGGGGTGAGATGTCAATCGTCGGACCGCGTCCGAATCTTATTATCCGCCAGGATCTGTCGAGGTACGAAGAAATGCCACTGCAAAACGGCTTCAAACCAGGAATGACGAGCTTGGCGCAGATCACCGAAACTCGTCAAGGATCTGGGACGGAAGTACAGTACACCAATGATGACATGCACTACGTGGAGAACTGGTCGCTATTTCTCGACGCCAAGATTATTCTGATGGCGCTCTTCTCCGAAAAACCATACGCGAGTACTCAAGACTGGAGACAGAGCAAGGCGGGCGGGCGGACGCCGAAGCTCTATCAATGACGCGCCGACTAACCAACTCTAAAGCGACTAGCTAGCCTTCCACAGGTAATGCCAGTCAACCGATGTTGTTCCCACCGCTATACCTCGTCACGCGTAGGGTCATTGGCCAGAGCGAGGCCGTTGCAATGCGGCATCAACCCAACGTAATTGCGTCTGTGCCGGAAATTGAGCCGCGCCTAAATCGGAAGAACCCGTCCTACCTCCTCGAAATAACGTGACCCAAGGTCGACCGGCGCGACTAATCGCGACGATTCATTGAGACAGCGCGCGAGATCGGGGCCGGCGACTCCTTGTCGGGGGGCTGCGCGGTGCCAGAGGGGATGACGAAGCAGCTTCAGGAACGACGAGAACCGTCTCGGAAATGATGGCCGCATGCTCAGCAAGCTCCCTATATTTTTGCACGAAACTCCTCAACCGAGCTGCGGCGCTAGGGTCGAATGTCGTCAACAACGCAAATCGCAGCTTTGCTGCCCGGTTGAGGCAGTGCGCAACAGTTACAATTGGCATTTGGAACCCCGTGGAGGAGCGCCCTCCGAATAAGCAACCTGACTTCTGCCCCCAGATCCCAATAGCGATGAAGTCTGAGACGCATCTCCGAAGTGAGTCTGATCAAAATTGACCACTCTCGAATCGGCCGGCACCCCGCAAGACTGTTTGGCTCACCTAATAAGCCCCGAAAATGGGAAGTGTAGGCCGATTTGGGGAGCGAACATCGCGCCCGTCTTCCACGGTGCTTATCTAGAAAGGACACTCTTTCATCGCGTTTGGCCAAGAGTCGCGATTGTTCTGGGATTAGCTGCCGCCTTAGTGTTGGGTTACCCATGATCAAATTGGTCAGATGGGTATTCTGGGAAAAACAGTTCGGCAGAACGCTCTGTTCAGCCGAGAATTACTAATTTTACTAACATTACGAAGTAACCTAAATCACGGTTCCGCGTTGCGACGCTGCGGTGATCCGCATATTGCGTGCTAACCGACGCGCCTTCCCTTCATTGACAAGTCAGCGGAAGGCACCAGCTCGTCGCGCAGATATTTTGGAGAGTAAAAAGTGGTGGCAATTTTTCGAATTTTGAACGGAGCAGTCTTCGCTGCTGCTCTATTGGCGCTGATCGGTTCGGTCGATTCAGCTTCCGCATGTCTGGCTGGTGGCCCCTCCCCTCAATGCAGTTTTAGCGGTGCCCCCGGCCCGATAGCCGGAGCAGGGCTGCCCATCCTTGCAATCGGCTATGGTGCCTATTGGCTCGCGAGGCGATTGCGCCGCAAGCCAGACTAACTTCTCCAGACTTTCTGCATACTACCGCGCCTTTAGGCGGCGGTTCCTGGCGGGGCGAGCTTCGCGGGGTTACGTCGTTTTGGGCGTCGATTGCTTTCGACTATTCGGGTTAAGCGGCTACCGTGATAAGCGAAATCGGGGTTCACCCGGATCGCCACCCCAGTTCACCTCTGCAACCGAAGTCGTCAAAATCGCAATATCACGCGTTGCAGAACTGCATATTCTGCCATCAAGATTCGGCGAGAGTTGCCGATAGCCGCTGTGAAATTTGGCCAGTGCTACCAAAATACAACAGACATTTTGGCGATATAGGCTATTCTTGCGGGACCAAGGGGCCTTGAGGTCATTATATGAAAATTCCGCGGCTCGTAACCACAATTTTCCTTACAATGATAATGGGGACGTCGGCGGCGGGGTTGCTTATTACGCCGGGCCCAGCCTACGCCAAGAAGCCCGTGCCGGCTCCCGCTCCCGTTTATACATGGAATGGCTTTTATGTTGGCGGAAACACGGGATATGCCTCGGCAAGCTCCGATCCATCAACAACAACCATTTTTACCCCGGCGGATTATTGGGACATCCTCAGCGTTCCGCAGGTCAACGCGGCCGGTACTGGCAGCGTCAGCCCTCATGGCTTCGTCGGCGGTGTACAAGCAGGGTACAATTGGCAAACGGGCGCCTGGGTGCTGGGTACCGAAGTCGATTTTGAATCCTTTCATCTTAATGCCTCGCGTACGGCCGGCGCAACCTACCTCTGCTGTGCCGGCAGCTTCCTGATGACGCAAACCACCAGCGCCGACTGGTTATTTACCGCACGTGCGCGCCTCGGATGGGCGGCCGACAATTGGCTTTTTTACGGCACCGGCGGTCTTGCGGTGACCGACCTCTCCCACCAGAGTGTCTTCTCTGATACGTTCGGTGCAGCGGAGAACGTTAACGATTCAACCACCAAGGCTGGGTGGGCAGCCGGAGCTGGAATTGAGTACGCCTTCCTGACAAACTGGAGGGTACGAGGCGAATTCCTTTATGTTAGCTTCGGTTCAGTGACCTCGACATCGATTCTTGGGCCAGTTGCCATCGTTGGGTGCAGCTGCACGCCCATGTTTCATAGCGCAAATCTGAATGTGGATATCGCGCGCCTAGGGGTCAACTACAAATTCTGATGGACCCAGTACCAGGGTGTAATACTACCCCAGTTTGCGCAGCGCGACTTAGCGAAAAGTTCCGGCGTCGCGACAGCGGAGACGAACACAGGCGCGTTTGTGGTCGCCGCCGCCGCTTAACTCCGCGTCGAGAGAACGTGCATCGCTTGAGCTGAAAAGACGAGGGCAAGATCGTGGTGGATCGTTCTGACGCATTGACCATTCGCGGCCTCGCGTTGCCGATTGCAAGCCGGCTGTGCCGTGGTGAATTCTTCGCCGGGCTCTTCGTTCTCGGCTGTGTGAGTGGAATCACATCTCGCATCATCCAATCGGTCAATGAATACGGATGGGCTGACGCGCTTTTCAACACTTTCGGAATTAGCGTAATTATATGGGTGTCGTGTGCCGCAGGAATATTACTGGTTCTTCGAGATCGAACGGTTGGATTGCGTTCGTCAGAACTCGCATTGGGGGCGGGATTCATCATTCTAGTTATTCTTCCGATCGGCCCGTTGAGTTGGCTCGCAGTGACCGCACTCTGCCTCCACATCCTCGCCTCCACCAATGTCGCCTCATCTCGACGCGGTGCTGTCATATTACTCGCTACCACTGTGCCCATGCTCTGGAGCCGTATTCTGTTTCAGTTTTTTGCCAACGTGATCTTGCAGATAGACGCGTCTCTTGTTGGCTGGTTGCTGGGAACTCAACGGACCGGAACCATTGTCGAATTTGCCGATCACTCTGGGCAGCTCGTGATTTTACCGTCTTGTTCTTCGCTCGCGAATGTGTCGCTCGCATTTCTGTGTTGGGTCACCGTGAGTCAATTGGTACAACATAGAAAGTCCGTTTACGATTTCTTGTGGTGTCTGCTGGCTTGCGCTTCGGTGGTTGCGGTGAACGTCACCCGGATAAGCGTCGAAGGATTGAGCCAATGGCACTATGCCACATTCCATAGTCCCTGGGGCGACGTGCTCTTCAATACAATCATAGTTGGCCTAATAGTTGGCTTCTGTGTCCTGGGAGTAAGCCGTGAGCTCTTCCAGCGCACTTAAGGGGTCAATTGTCCTCATACTTCTTGTGAGCATCGGGTGGAAAATCGCGATCCCAGCCGATAACCCAAACGATCTAAAGGACGGTCTTGTCGAATTCCTGAAACGCAACCACTTCAGCGTCGTTGTGACCGACGAGATGGTGAATTACATGCCGATCATCGAGGCGACCGCGCCCTTGTGCCGATTGCAGATTGCCAGACTTTTTCCCGATGGATCGAATCGCGATCTCATTAAAAATCTCACTATCGGCACAGATCGTTTATTCATCGTCTTCCGTGGCACGGTCTATGCGCAGCAGCCAATATTGTGGACGGTGCTCAATTATTTTTGGTCAAGGTTTCTTCGCGAGCTTGGATTGATTCGACACATCACACCTATCATCGCCGTAACGGCGAACTCATCTTGCGATGCCGAACGACTCCCGTGGGCTGAGCTTCACGGTACCTACTAAAGTAACCTGAGCTACCTGGTACCGGCTCCGCATTTTGGGCGGGAAGACCAAGGTTATGAGGCCGTGTGCACGGTTCGAATCGATGAAGGCTGATCTTTTCGTTGGACAAAGGCCAAGCTCGGAACTGATGATCCAGAGCGAGACAAGATTAAACATCGGGGATCGAACGGAAGAGGCGGCCGCCAACTGATGGAACGGAGCGCCCCCGCAGGCCGCCTATCTGTCCAGACAGAGTTGAAATTGTCAGTCTGCCTTGCGGCGGCGTTTAATCAGCCAATAGGCCCCAAAGCCAACTGCAAGGATGGGAAGCCCTGCCCCAGCAATCGGCCCTGGAGCGCCTGACATTTTGGCGTAAGCTGGATCAACTTGACCGACCAGCGCAAATAGAACCGCGACGAGGATTAGCCCGTTCAATATTCGGTAAATTATCACCATGTTCACCCTCCAAACTAACGCACTAAAAGCTAGATATAGGCCTTAGTACGTTCAAAGTGCGAATTGGTTCGAACAGCCGACCCGAATTTACGCAATCTGGTAAAGGAGCCACTGTCAAATTCAAAGCGGCCTACCAGCTCATAGAGACCACGGAATGGGGCCAATACCAGCGGGAACTGCCACTGGCCGCTTTCCGGCCTAGGAGCGGTCATTTTGGGTAAATTATTACCCGTGCGTCGGGCCCGTCGGGTTATTGTCCAGGCCTCTACCCCTCAGGCAGAGCTTGGCCCTGGTCTTGCGACTGGGGCCACTTTCATTATTGGGTAAGCGGCCCGCAATATGATGCGGTGCACCAATCGGTTTGTATGACGAGTCCGTGGCCGGAGAGTGCCTTGGCCATCACAGATCGCAAGCACAAGCGAAGGTCCTTTTCGTATCCCGGCTGGATCGAACGCGGCCGGGGTCTTGACCCGCTCCCGTGTCACATAGAGGACATATCGGAAGGAGGGGCCAAACTCACAGTGAATAATGTGGATTCAATCCCCGATCTATTTCAGCTTCGACTTTCCTTGATGAGCCAGACGAGCCGACGATGCATTGTCAGACGACGACTGCGTGATAGCGTCGGGGTGCAATTCATAAAGTAGGAAAAGCCCGCTCAATCGGTGGCCTTCAACCCACTAATTGCAGTTTTTTCTGCGCGGCATGAGTTAATCTGCTTGTCTTGCAATCATCGCGACACTTCGCTGTGTTTTATCGGCGCAAGTGCCCCTTGCGCCTTCAAACCGACCTCCAACTTCGACTTCCTCCGCTACCGGAGCCTTTTTGTGCGGCTCGTTGGCGGCCTTTAGTCGCACAGGCGCCTTATTAACCGCTTTCGGTGGAAAAATGGACCACAGATGATCTTCACTAAGGTGCCCGGGCCCTTTTCCATAGTTTTTTCAATGCATTGTGTCTTTCAAGTTTGTCTCTACCCCCTGTTTCTAATTTAGTGGCTCCGCGGCACCGCGATTGGGTCGACAACGAGGCGCCATCCCTGTAGCTTTTGGGATCGGAAGTAGGGAAGGGTTGCCGATAATGAATGCAGTCAGAATCCTATTCGCGGTTTCGATCTTGGCGGCGGCTATATCGCCGGCATTCGCCTTGCCTTATGGTGCGGGGAATCCGAAACAATTTCTGGGCGCTCCCGGCCCGATCGCCGGAGCAGGGCTCCCCTTCCTAGCAATTGGCTACGGGGCCTATTGGCTGATCAAACGCCGCCGCGCGGCGGACTAACAAAACTCAACCATCGTACGTAGAGCAGCCACCTCAGCTGAGGGTCGGCTTTATTTGCAGAAGTTTTCTCGCGAAGGTCAAGAGCTAGGCTGGCTTAGCGCGCGCCGATCATCGAGATGGACTGCCCACGTAAGACACGCGCCAAATCGTGCCGTTGCCATCGTCAGAAAACAATAGCGAGCCATCCCTGCCCTGGGCGATGCCGACAGGTCGGCCCCAGACCTGCGCATCGTCAATTATAAAGCCAGTTACAAAATCCTCGTATGCACCGGAGGCCACGCCATCCTTCACGATGCCACGAATGATCTTATAACCTGTGCGTTTGGCACGATTCCATGAACCGTGCTCAGCTGCAAAGACGTTACCCTTGTACTCGGCCGGAAATTGCGTACCGGTGTAAAACATCATCTGCAACGACGCTGAATGAGGTTGAATCAGAATATCGGGCACGATGACCTCACTCTTCAAATCCGGCCGTGCGCCCGTATGGAGAGGATCTTCATGCGCGCCGATATAGTACCAAGGCCAACCGTAGAAGCCGCCCTCGCGCACGCGCGTTATATAATCGGGTGGAAGATCGTCTCCCAAGCCATCACGTTCGTTGGTTGAACACCAGAGATCGCCGGTCGTCGGATTTACGGCCATACCTACGCAATTGCGAATACCACTCGCATAGACGTGCCGTCCTTCGCCATTAGGGTTGAACTCGAGAACATCGGCGCGCTCGCTCTCATCCGTGGCCGGCCGGCCAAATAGCACATTCGTAATCCGTTGGTGCAGAAATGTTATCCATTCGTGTGGAGAGGCAGCATCGAATGTAGCTATCGTCTCCGCGTCATTGGAGGCGGATCCGACTGAGATGAACATTGCCGTGTCATCAAGTGAAAATGCAATGTCGCGGGTCCAGTGATTTCCGCCGTGTGGCAGTGTTGGGATGACGACCTCTGGCTTTTCATCGGCGTGCAGGTCGCCGTTGTGATAAGGGAAGCGCACGACGGAATCGGTATTTGCCACGTAAATCCATTCGGGGTCATTGCCGCTTGGGTAAAAGGCGATGCCAAACGGCAGTTTTAAGCCGGAGGCAAATATTGCGTCGCGGCTCGCTGCGTCGCCGCCTTCAGACGGCCTTAACACTCGAATACGCCCGGCCGAACTCTCGGCGATGAATATATCGCCGTTCGGCGCCACTCGAATAAGCCGCGGCTTATCCAACCCTCCTGCAAAAACTTTAGCTTCGAAGCCGGACGGTACGTTCAATCGAGCATCGGCCGGCTTCCCAACAACTTCAGCACTGTTTGCTGCGGAGCGAGAGGCGTACGGCGCCGGCAAATCGGACGCCTCAATGTACCGGCGTATTCCGGGGCCATCGGATCTCCAATCGCCGTAGGCCGCCCACCCTACAAGCAACGAATTTGAACTAGCCGCCAATAGACTCCCGGCGGCCGCGAGACCCAACAATATTGATACGACTATAGCATTCGTCGCAACCAGCATTCGCATCACTGCAGCTCTACTTTCTTGAAGCTATTTAATCGAGATGTTACCTCACTCGCGCACATTTGGCGCGAAACAGCCACGTCGGTTGGCCGCCGACGCGAAGCTGCCGCGCTGGCGATGTTGTCGGCGGAGCGGTCAGCCACGTGCTGATTAGGCCGCTCAAAAGCCGAAGAGGACGGCCCGAGCGCGCGCCGTTGCGGGTCTTACGCCGCTGTCACGAAGCGGAGATGACAGTCCAGCTCGTCACCGATGCCACCTCTCATGGTTTTCCGCATCCACAACCCGCGTGATTTATAGAAAGGGGGGGTCAACCGAAATGAAATCAGATCCGGCCTTTGATTATTGAATTAGCGATGTCATCCAAGACAACAATTCTCGAAATTGGTCCGGATTGACCAAAAAATATATCGCAATCACCAGCGGAGCAAAAACAAGCACCCAATCTCGCATAGCACACGGCCCTGCAAGCCTCCGCCCTTATTGGCTTTTTATCACGAAACGCTGAGTCGGACAACGTCAAAGTCTTACTTACAACCTGATCGCGCGATTAGACAAAACAGCTCCGTTGAGTGACCGAAGCTTCACAATTATTTATTGAAGCGCGCAGGGGCGCACCAACCCAAAAAGCGAATGCACGTTGTTTGGATTCCATCACGGAAAGTCAACGATGAGCAACAGACGCCACACCAGTATCGTTGCAGAAGTGAAAGTTGCCAGAATGCTAAACACGATACAAATAAGGGGCCAATGGCCTTCAACGCTTTCCAAACTACGTTTGCTCACTGCTGCCTCTCAATAACTTGTCCTCAGCAATCAACGTTCCGTTCGACAAAAAGCAGGTGCAGCAATGCAAATCCAGTGCGCCATCAAATTAACGTTACAGCCTTCAAGCCGAACCAGTGCAATCAATTGTTTATAGAGGAAATTTGATCAATCAGCGTCGGATCATCGTCCGGCGCCCGCGAACTATTCACGCACTTCGATGCCGGCCACGTTGCAGCAGGGCGTCGGCCGCCCGCTTGAGCAACTCCAGACCAGCGATCATTTAACCACGGTTCGAAATCTTTTTGATGAGCGGTAGGCATGCGATTGAGCATTCGGCGCTGTCAGACGGCTCGCAAACCGCTCGAAATCGACTTCTCATCCGTTATCGCGGAGCGGAGCAAAGGAACAACATCTTCGATCTCAAAGATGCGCATCCAGGATAGCTTCCTTAGTTGGCAGTTTCCCCGTTTCCCTGGCGGGAATAAGTCGCGAGCGGCCAGCTGCTCCGAAGCTTGCGCAAAAATCCTCAAACTAATCGATTCTTAAGATTTTCGTGAACATTTTAGCAAAGCAATGGGATAAAAACTTGTCTGAGGCCGCTGAAGAAGAGATCACCGATTGGTGTTCGTTGAATGGTATCTGTTGGGCGGCCTCTATTTCGAGTGGCGCCCATCAGTTTGAGATTTCCTATCGGGATCACTCCCTTGTGTCCGGGGATGAGGCTCTTTTGGGGTTTGTGTTCGAAGATACAAAATTGGCTATGTGGAAAAGTGAGTCCGCATTAGTTGGTGCTGCGAAGCGATGGCTCCTAAAGTACGGTCTATCATCGCCGGGTACCCAGCGGCGACATATCACGGAAAAGCTTCTAGAGGCGTGATTGCTTCTCCTTGGCGTCCAGACGAAAATCTCGCATCCGCTTTCAGAATAAAAGGCCCCGGCCGGAAGTTTGCCTGGGCTATTCCGTGTAGACAAGATCCTTTCACAGGCCGAGAGAATGCCAGGTGCGGGGCGTCAGCCCGGATATACGCGGCGCCCCGCAATTGCGATCAAACGAAAAGCAGCCCCAGCCAAAAGACTGGGGCTGAGTTGGTCTGATGCTGGGAAGAGACAGGTGCCCAGCCCGTTAGAATGACACACGGGCGTATTAACGAAGCCACGGCATTAGCTAGGCCGTGGACTCATTAGCGCGTAGCCAAATGCGGATTGATGCGAGCTTGATGAAGGCCAGATAGTTGGCCGCGAGCTTGTCGTATCGGGTCGCGACCCGCCGACATTGCTTGATCTTGTT
>Ga0181525_10000183_pt1 | contig 57241 bp, 52 predicted proteins | sample PEATcosm2014_Bin_48_FD_121100 | JGI IMG/M metagenome (GOLD analysis project Ga0181525, IMG submission 121100) | Peatland microbial communities from MTU Mesocosm Facility, Houghton, MI, USA - PEATcosm2014_Bin06_10_metaG | ecosystem: Environmental > Terrestrial > Soil > Wetlands > Peat | place... | reverse complement strand
CCGACTTACGTCCGCGCTGGCGCAACCCAGGCCAGGTTTCCTGGGACGCGGTCTGAATGGGCGTTACCCACCTTCGCCTGTCCCAGTCCAGTGAGCACCTCACGCGCCGGTCCTAATGCCGGCAGACATGATGCCCGGGCCGCCCGGGAGCGGGGGTGATGAGCCCCCGCCCGCGGGCACCGCACTCGCCCCTGCCGCCCGGCATCACCCGGACGGCGTCCCTTAGGGCGAGGTTTTGATTCTTTGAAATGTATCGGAACCAGTGACAATTGTCAACAACGATGTGACGCCGCAATTCTCGGTCCACGCGGCGCCGCGCTGCAATCGCCTGACGAATCAGCTAATGCCACGCCATGCCCGCACGCATTGTCCGCATCGGCCGGGCGGCGACCGGGCTTGGCCTGTTCGCGGCGCGGCCGATCACGAAGAAAGCCTATATCGCCACCTATCGGGGCAAGCGGATTGCGACCGCGGAAGCGCACCGCCGCGAGCAATCGCGGGCCGGCGCGAAATTCATGTTCGAAATCGACCGCCGCTGGACCATCGACGGCGCGTCGCGGCGCAATCTCGGCCGCTACATCAACCACGCCTGCGCGCCGAACACCAAAGCCGTGCTGCGCAAGGGCCGGATGGTGTTCGTGGCGCTGCGCCATATCGCGCCGGGCGAAGAAATCACGCTCGATTACGGCGAGGACTATTTCGAGCTTTTCATCGCGCCGTCCGGCTGCCGCTGCGTGCAGTGCGCGGCGGAAAAGCCTCGTATGCGAAGCAAATAAGACCGCCTTATATTCAATTTTACGTAATTCCCCGCCAGCGTGTTAGCGCCGCATCGATAGTATCGCTTCTGCTTTTCTCGGCGACCAAAGCAAAGGACATTCAAGTGGAATTCGGAAGACGATTGTCGGTTCACAACAGCGGTCCTGCCCCGATCGCGCAGGAAACCTGCGTGCGCTGCTGCGGCACCGGCCGCATTCGCGAGCGCGGCGACCGCATCATCTGCAAAGCCTGCGCCGGGACCGGACGGGTCAACATGGTCAAGGAACGCGCGTCCTGACCGGGGCCGGCCGCGCGGGGTAGCCGTCCAGCTTTACAATCCGAACAGCTTTTCGGCATTGCCGTGCGCGATGCGCTCGCGGTCGGCGGCGCTGACCGGGATTTGCTCGAGGAAGGCGCGCGCCTGCGCCATCGATTGATAAGGATGGTCGGCCGAGAACATGATGCGGTCGACGCCGACTTCGAGCAAGAGGTCGAGGAAGGCCGCCGGATAATTGAAGCCTGAGAAACTGTAATGCACGTTGTGGCGCAGATAGTCGGTGATCGGGCGCTGCAGCTTGGTCATCGCCGGCGTCATGATGTCGAAGCGCGGAAACAGCGACATCAGCCCTTCGCCGAGATGGCCGATCGCGAATTGCAATTTCGGATAGCGATCGAACGTGCCGCCGATGACGATGCGAAGAATGTGGAAGGCGGTTTCGATGTGCCAGCCCCAGCCCGGCCCCGTCAGCATGTGGGTCATGAACGGGGAGAGGCCGTGGTAGGACGCCTCGATCACCGCTTGCGGCGGCCGCGTCGGGTGCAGATAGATCGGCACGCCGAGCGCCTCGGCGCGCTCCAGGATCGGCCAGTAGAATTTGTCGTCGAGATAACGGCCGCGGTTATGGCCGTTGATGACCGCGCCCTTGAAGCCGTCCTGGCGGACCCGCCGCTCCAGTTCCTGCGCCGCCTTATCCGGATCGCCGACCGCCAAGGCGGCAAGGCCGGCGAAACGCTTGGGATGCTTTTTCACCGCGGCGGCGAGGTAATCGTTGGCTTCGCGGGCGGCAGCGATGGCGTCGGCCGTTTCCGCTTGCTCGAGACCCGGCGCGGTCAGCGACAGCACCTGCATGTCGATGCCGGCGGCGTCCATCGCCGCCAATCGGCCGGCGTCGAGATCGCAAAGCTGGTCGACGATCTTGACGAAGCGGCCGCCGGCTTTGGCCTCGTCTTTGACCTCAAGGCCCGGCCCATCGAGGAATCCGGGACTGGCAAAATGTTCTTCGACGGTGATGGTGCGCATGGTTGTTGTTTCCTCCCGTGGTCTTATTCAACTTAACCTATAGCGCCGTTCGCCGCGGCCTTGGTTTGATCGAAAGCAGCGGTTGATCGCCGCATCGCGATGATCGCCGACCCTGCACTCCCAAGAGGGGAACGCGTTCAGGCGATCTGGGTGCTTCTGATCTGGCTGCGGCCCCAGTCAAAATCCTTGGCGCGGCCTTCGACAATGTCATAGGCGCGCTGGGTCGTGGCGTTCAATCGCGATTCAACGGTGCGGCGGGCGTCTTCCACGGCATTGTCGTCGGCATCGGCCGCCACCCGGACCGGATCGCCGACGGCGATGGCGAAGCGGCCGAACGGCAGATTGAACGCGGAGCGGTCCCAGCTCTTGAGTTCGACATAGCGGCTGGTCGCCACTGCGACCGGATAAATCGGGCGCCCCGAAGCGCGCGCCAGTTGCACGATGCCACGCCCGGCGACGCGCGCGATTTTCGGAACGTCGGCGGTCAGCGCGACATTGTAGCCGCGCGACAGCGCCTCCATCATCTGCTTGAAGCCCGCGACGCCGCCTTTCTTGAGAAAATCGCGGCCGCTGGTTCCCGAACCGCGGATCGGCTCGACGCCGAGGCGCTGCGCGGCGATGGCGTTGATCTCGCCGTCGCGGTGACGCGAAATCAGCACCTTGACGCGATGCTCCTTGCGCTTGAAGAACGGCATCATGAAATGCTGGCCGTGCCACATCGCGACAATGGCCGGCAAATCCGGCCGCACGCGCTCGTAGAAGTCCGCCGGATCGATGCCGAAATGATTGGTGTGCCAGACGAAACGCAAATATTCCGCGGCCGCCACACCGATGGACTTCTGGACCCACGGAAAATCTACGAAACGCCTGAATGACATCAGCGGCTGCCGGATGGCCCGATATTAACGCCGGGCCGTGTGGTCGGGGTCTCGACCGCTGTTTCGGCCGCGACATGAAAACGATATTGGCCGCTTTCCGATTTTGCCGCAAGCCAGCGCGCCGAGTTCCCTCGGCGGCACTATCGCGGCGTGACGCGGGCGTTTTGCGAGAGTCGGACCATTCGCCGGCCTGGTCGTAACTGATGCGGCCGACCACGGGGAAAACGTGGCACCCGACTTTCTTTATGGCATCAGTTCGTCAGTTCATCATTTCGTCGCTCGGCATGATGCCCCACAGATTGGAGGCCGACGGATCCTTGGCCCAGACTTTCGGGCGCTGCGGCGCGTCGCGATGCCACGGCCGCGGCTCGAAATAGCCGAGCTCCTCGTTCATGCGGTCGAGCTCGCAGAACATTTCGGTGATCAAGCCGTTCGGCCCGCGGTGATAGGCGAACAGGTTATGGCCGATGCCGTGGCGGCCCGGCCCCCACAACAGCTTGTAGCCGTTGAGGCTCAGGAAATCGCAAGCCTCGTGCATGTGGCCCCAATCGCGCAGCTCGAAGGCGGTGTGGAAGTGCCGGTTCGAGCCGGTGCCCATCAGGTTGATGGTGTGGTGATCGGGACCGCAGCGCAGGAACGAGAAAAAATCGGCCATCCAGTCGGATTCGCGAAACCCCAGCACGTCGCAATAGAACTTGGTGACCTGCTTGACGTCGACGCAATGGAAGGCGACGTGGCCGAGCTTGTGCGGCACGATGCCCTTTTGCTGGAATTTCTGGTGCGAGAAGGCCTCGCGCTTGAATACCTCGATCACCGTGCCCTTGGGATCCGTGAACACCAGCATGTCCGAGATCGACGGCTCCGGATCCTTCTTGCGTTCGGTCTTGACGCCGTGGGCCGCGACTTGCTTTTCGAAGTCGCCGAGATCGGCGTCAGTGGAAATCTGGAACGCCACGCGCGTGCATTGCGCCTGCGAGCCTTTGCGCAGCACGATCGAATGATGGTCCACCGTGGAAGCGAGATAGACCGTATCGTTGTCCTTGGCCGCGACCGCGAGCCCGAGAATATCGGTATAATATTCGGTCTGCCGATCGAGATCGGGCGTCTCGTAGCTGGCGTGGGCGATTTTGCTGACGCGGATCATGCGAATTCTCCTAGCTTTCCGTTCTTTCGGATTTTGCGCGTCGCAGTGCACCAATCACATCGACCATCGCGGCGACGTCCTGGTCGCCGAGCCCCATGGCCATGAAGCGGTCGTAGAGCGGCGCGACGCAATCGAGCAGCGGCGTCGCCACGCCGACGCTGTCGGCGAAGTCCCCGATCATGCCGAAATAGTGCTGCAACCCCGGCACGCTGCCCTGCATCGGCTGGAAGCGGCGCTCCGCCATCCACGGCGCGCGAATGCCGAACTGGGTCGAGCCGCCGCTGCCGGTGGCGATCGCCTTGATCATCAGCGGCACGTCGACGCCGGCTTTCAGCCCGAGCGCCACGGCCTCGGCCGTCGCGGCGATGTTGATGGCGACGAGCAGATTGTTGACGAGCTTGACGCGGCTCGCCGCGCCGAACTCGCCGAAGTAAAGACACGAGTCGGCGAAGCCCGCGACCACGCCTTCGACTTTCTTGCAAGCCGCGGCGTCGCCGGCGAGATAGACCACGCCTTTGCGCGCCGAGACCATGCCCGGCGTGCCGGACACTTCGCCGTCGATGAAAATTGCGCCCTTCTGCGCCAGCGGCGCGATCTGGCGCTTTTTGTCCGGGACCGGATGCGAGCCGAGCTCGACCACGATCTGGCCCGGCCGGGCCGATTCGGCGAGCCCCCGCGGACCGTGCATGACCTCGTCGAGCGCCTCCGTCGAGGGCAGGCACGACAGCACAATGTCCGCCTGCTCGCCGACATCGGCCGAGGACCGCGCCGGCACACCGCCGATCTTCTCGAATTCCGCGAGCGAGTGGCGGCGGTAGCCGACCACGCGATAGCCGCTCTTTATGAGATTCTGCGAGATCGGCATGCCGATCTTGCCGACGCCGACAAATCCGATGGTCTCCATGAACGCTCCCTTGGTATTTTCTTGTTGCGGTCTCCGCTTGGCATTCTGCGCCGTAACGCGCCGCCGCCGCTATCCCACCTCGACCGATTGATCGGAAAGGTTGATCTTGAGCGACAACGTTCCCTCCATGACCGTCCATTCCTTCAGATCGAAAGTGCGAAGTCGGTTGACGAAGAACGGATCGCCTTCGCCGAGAGCGCGGGCTTCGTTGGCATCCTTGGCCCGAAGGATCGTCATGCCTTGGCCGGTCGGCGGACCGCCTTCGCCGTCGGACAACGGGCCGGACGCGAACACCAGGCCGCGTTTCTCCAGCCCGATCATGTATTCCAGATGCGCCGAGAGGAACGGCCTTAGGTTTTCCGGCGGCACGATCGGTTTCGAGATCAGCACAAAGAGCTTCTTGCGAAGCATTTTGCGCATCAGTTCGGTTACACGCTCTTCAAAAAACATGGTTCAGGTTCCGGTTGCGGCCGGATGGTCGGCTGTCCCGTACAGAGTGTCAACAGTGGCCGTCTGTTGCGGTTAAGCCGCATTCCCGGCGCCCTTTCCCCGAAACCGCCGCTGGTCGCCGACCGCGAGGTGTTGGCGGCGATGCGGCATAAATGACCGATGTTTAATCTTCGGCCGGACCCGCGTGCCATGAAGTCACCACGAATTTTGCCAAGCATGGACGAAGCCGATGGAGGGACCGATGCTGCGACGTACCCTGCTTCAGTTCGCCTGCGCGACGCTGCCCATCGCGCAAATCGTTGAGCCCGCTCGCGCGGCAACGGTGGATGCCGCCAAGGTTGTCTATCACCTCGCCGACCTCGACAAAGTCGATTTCGTCATGGGCAACATCAGCAATCACTACCGGGGCATGGGCGGGCCCGAGAATGTGACGATCGCGCTGGTGGTGCACGGCCCGGCGCTCAAAGCGTTCCACAGCGCCGACGCCACGCCCGACATGACGCAGCGCACCGACGAGCTTCAGAAATCCGGCCTGCAGCTCAATGCCTGCATCAACACCATGCGGGCGCAAAACATCACGTTGAAGGATCTGCTGCCGGGCTTCAGCGTCGCCGAGAAGGGAGGCGTCGTGCGCCTCGCCGAATTGCAGGGCCAGGGTTACGCCTATTTGCGGCCCTGACCGGAGTACGCCTCACTGACACTGAAACTGCTCGCCCGAAAGGCCGAAGCAGAATTTCTTGCCGACATTGATGAGCTGGACGCGCCGGTTGACGCCCGAAGTCGGGTGCGCCGGGTCTTGTAACTGCTCTTCGCCTAGACCGACGGGCTGCAGAACTCCGGGATTGACCGCAAAGGGGTCTACCAACGCGGCAACGATGGCCTCCGCGCGCCGTTGACTTAGCCCAACATTGTACGAGCGGCCGCCAACCGAGTCGGTATGCCCGATGACAAGAAACCCGTAGCCAAGCAGTATCGGATTATGCAGCGCATCGGCGATCGCGCCAACGTCTCGGTACGATTCCGGCCGGATCGCCGCGGAATTGAAATCGAAATTAATCTCGACGGTGAACTGCGCCAGATTTGCGAGCTGCGGGAAAGAAAGCGGGCGCGGCGGAATTGCCCCCGGATAGTTGCGGATATTGTCCAAGACCGCCTGCCGCATCTGGGCAGCGGTCAGATCGAGCCGAGAATTATCACTGACCCCGGCTAAGCTGTTCGTTATTTGACCCGAGCTCAGCCGCGTATCGGCGACGGCGATCGTCGCCACAACTGATAATATGAGCGCCGCGACGGTGTAGAGTTGATGCCTGATCATTGTTGTGCCCTTTCCGTACGCCAGCCGGTGTCGGTGAATACCTGGTTGCAGGCCGGGCTGATCGCGGCGGGCGATACGCTCAGCAGACATTCGATGAGATGCGCGTCGGCGTGCGAGGTTCCGCACAATCTGGCGATGTCCGCACTGCAGATGTCGCCAATGTCGCGCTGCGCCGCGGCTCTGCGGGCGATCGACGTATAGACCAGTATCCGCGCCTGTTGGCATGGCGCGGAGACCCTGGCTTGGTTGGCATCGAGACAGGCCTTGAGACGGCCGCCGCCGAGTTCGACGCCCTTGCAGTATTTGCGTAGATCGGCGCCGCAGGCGCCGGCGAGCTGCTCAATGGCGTCGGCGTAGCTCAATGTCTGAGCGATCGACGGGCCGATCGCGCAGAGCAGAAAAAATAATGCAAAGATAGAAGACGCGAATTTGATCGCGAACCTGTTCATTCCAGCCTCCCTCGCCGCCATTTTGGCGTGCCGGCCGCTTAAGCGGCTTTCATTCTAACGATCCGTTGTCCGGTTGCACAGGAGGCTCGCGTGATTTTCGGCCGCGGTGCGGCACTACCACCTGCGGCCGACATCGCGCGGCTAATCTATTCTTCCCCCACCAGATCGCGGCGACGGCCTTCCAGCGCCGCCGAATAACGGCGCAGCACATAGGCCTCGCTGAGCAGGCCGACGACGCGCCGGTCGAGAAAGGAATCGACCACCGCCAGCGCTTCCGCCTCGGCGCGGTCGAACGCGAGGATCGCTTCCTTCACCGCCATGCCCGTTAACAGCATGTCCTCGCGATGGCGCAGCAGCTCTTTGATCGATTGATCCGACGCCGCCTCGGCGGCGTGGGCGTCCGCCACCAGCACCAAGCCGACATAGCGATCGGCTTCGTCGACGGCGATCACCGTGGCCGTGGAGCCAAGCGGAAACATTTCGCGGAACGCCGCGATGGTCGAACCGGCATAGAACGTCTGCACGTCCTGGCGCATCATTTTCTCGACGGTGAGATCGCGCATCCAGCCGATGTCGGCGGCGCTGCGGATGGTTTCGCCGCGCAAATGGAAGCGCCAGGTCGCGAACGAATAGCCGAACACTTCGCGCGTCACTTGCGCCGAGATGATCACAGCGATCAGCACCGCCGTCGTCAGCCAGAGATCGCCGGTCGTCTCCAGCGCGATGAAGATCATGGTCAGCGGGCCGCCGATGACGGCGGCCGACAGCGCGCTCATGCCGATCACGGAATAGGCGTTCGGATCGAAATAGACGGTCGGCCAGAACATCGTCAACGCCACCGCGAGCATATGACCGCCGAGCGCGCCGATCAGCAGCGAAGAGAAAAACATGCCGCCGCGGAAGCCGGAGCCCAGCGAAGCGATCGAGGCCACGATCTTGAGCACGAACAACAGCGCCACGGCGCGAAACGACAAATCCAGCATGCCGGCGACGCGCAAGGCGCCGTGGCCGGACGACATGATCTGCGGCGACACGATCGCCAGCAGTCCGACGACGAGACCGCCGACCATGGTGCGCAGCGCCGGCCGCAGCTTCAAGCGCGCGAACATATTTTCGCTGATCGCGACGCCGCGCATAAGAAGTATGCCGAGCGCCGCCGAAAGCAGGCCGAGCGTCGCGGCCAACACGAGGTCGTGGACAGCGATGGTGGTCTTTTCGGGGGCGACGATGCCGAGCTCGGCCGGCGACAGCGAGTGCGCGACCAGATAACCGATCAGCGCCGAGATGCCGACCGGCGCAAGGCCGCTCGGCGAGTAGCTGCCGATGATCAGTTCGAAGCCGTAAAAGGCGCCGGCGAGCGGCGCGCCGAACGCGCCGGCAATTCCGGCGGCGGCGCCGCAACCGACCAGGATGCGCAAGTCGCCGCGGCGCAGACGAAACGCGTTGCCGATGCGCGAGGCGATGCCGCTGGCAAGCTGCGTATAGCCGGCTTCGAGGCCGACCGAGGCGCCCACCCCGCTCGACCATACCGTTTGCGCCGCGACAATGATGCTGCCGAGCAGCGACATGCGGCCGCCATGCAGTGCATTGGCTTCGATCGGATCGATTTCCCGCTCCGGCCGCCATCGCTTGATGATCTCGCTGGCAATGCCGAAAATTATGCCGCCGACGAGCGGCACCGACAGCGCGAGAATTGGATTAAGCGTGAGCCGCGCCGACAGCCGCTCGCCATGCTGCAAGTCGAAAAGAAATTCGTGGAAGAGATCGACGGCGTCCCCCATGGCGGCGACGGCCAGACCCGCGATCACGCCGACCAATGCCGCAAGCGCGATCAGGCTCGATTCCCGCGCCCGCACGACGGCGCGCAGGCGGCGCGGAATTTCGAGCTTTGTCGCAAATCTTGCAATCAAGGTGCGTCACCGGCAGGGGAGATGTTATGTAGAATGCGGGCAACGCTGGACGCGAACAGCCCGAGCGTACGATCAATTCCTGCCGCGGAACCCGGAACCGCACCGCGTCGTTTCCTCGTCAGACTTTGCCAGGGACACGCCATGTACCGCTCAATCCTAGCCATCGTTGCCAGATCCGTTACAGCAATCGTTTCCGTCGCAGGAATCGTTTCACTCACCGCGATCCCGCTGCTTGCGCAGACGGGGTCCGGTCTTCTCGAAGGCACGGCCGCATTTGGCGACTGGCACGCCGACCGTCCGGGGACGCAGCGGCTGATCAGAGCGCAAGATTTACCGGCGCCTGATCTTGCCCAATCGGCACGGAATGCTGTCAGAATAGTGCACCGTAGCGACCAAAAGCCAATCGTCCCAAACGGCTTTGAAGTCAACCTGTTTGCGTCCGGCCTGGCGGGCCCGCGCATCATCCGGACCGCGCCGAACGGCGATATATTCGTCGCCGAGAGCGAGGCGGGCCGCGTCAGCGTGTTGCGGTCCGATGGCAACACGACGGCGCAGCCGTCGGTGTTCGCTTCCGGGCTGACTTACCCGTTCGGCATTGCCTTCTATCCGCCTGGCCCGAATCCGGAATGGGTCTATATCGGCGACACCGATGCGGTTCTCCGCTTCCCCTATCGCAATGGCGACCTCACCGCGCGCGGCGCTGCCGAAGCCGTCGTGCCGCATCTTCCGGTCGGCGGCCATCACACGCGCGACGTCGTGTTCTCACCGGACGGAAAGACAATGTATGTGTCGGTCGGATCCGGCTCCAATGTCGCCGAGGGTATGGGCAAGCTTTCCGGCGGCGAATTGCAAAGCTTCGTATCCGGTCATCCGCTCGGCGCCGCCTGGGGCAACGAGACCGGCCGCGCCGATGTTTTGGCGTTCGATCCGGACGGCAAGAACGAGCGCATCTATGCCACCGGCATTCGCAATTGCGTCGGCATGGCGGTGGCGCCGTCGAGCGGCACGGTATGGTGCTCGACCAACGAGCGCGACGGGCTCGGCGACGACGTGCCGCCGGATTACATCACGCGCGTGCGCCAAGGCGCGTTCTACGGCTGGCCTTGGTACTATATCGGCGCCAATCCGGATCCGCGGCACCAGGATGAGCGACCGGATCTCAAAGGCAAGATCACCATTCCGGATGTGCTGATCCAGCCCCATTCGGCATCGCTCGGCATGACATTCTATGACGGCACGCAATTTCCGGCGGAGTATCGCGGCAGCATTTTTGCCGCGGAGCACGGTTCGTGGAACCGCTCCAAGCGGACCGGCTACAAAATCATCCGCGTGATCGTAAAGGACGGCGTGCCGACCGGCGCCTACGAGGATTTCGTCACCGGATTCGTCATCAACGATTCCGCGGTCTGGGGCCGGCCGGTCGGCGTCACCGTGGACAAGGACGGCGCGCTGCTCATCTCCGAGGATGCCAGCGGAACCATTTGGCGCGTCTCCGCCACCGGCAAAGCCGCGCAGGCGCAATGAGCCGCGTATTTCTAGTGGAACCGCGGCTGGAACACTCGACCGAACAAGGCGTTAAGCTCTAAGAGCCCGGGCTTGGCGGCATTTCGATATGGTTTCATACGCAGGCGACGTATTTTCGCGTCTTGTTTCCAATCTTCCGCTTGCCCAGCTTCGGCCGCCTTTAAATGGGCCCCCTGGCCGCGTTACCGCCGCGCATGTCCAGGCGGGCGCCCAAGACGGCGCCATCGTCGAAACCGATATCCCCGCGCGACTCGATGCCTTGCCGTTCGGGCGATTTCACCTCTTGGTGATCGTGGCGCTGGGCATCACCTGGATCCTCGACGGACTGGAAGTGACACTCACCGGTGCGCTATCCGGGGAGCTCAAGGACAGCGCCGCCCTCGGATTGAGCAATGCACAAGTCGGTCTTGCAGGGAGCAGCTACCTCGCCGGCGCGGTGCTCGGTGCGCTGTTTTTCGGCTGGCTGACGGACCGGCTCGGCCGCAAGAAGCTGTTTACGATCACGCTTGCCGTCTATCTCCTGGCAACCGCCGCCACCGGACTGTCATGGGACGCGTGGAGCTTCGTATTGTTCCGTTTCCTTACCGGAGCGGGCATCGGCGGCGAATACACTGCCATCAATTCGACAATCCAAGAGCTTATCCCAGCACGGTTCCGCGGCTGGACTGACATTCTTATCAACGGCAGCTTCTGGATCGGCGCGGCAATGGGCGCCGGCGGCTCGCTGGTGTTGCTGGATCCTTCCGTCATCGATCCGGCAATCGGCTGGCGGCTCGCCTTCCTGATTGGGGCTGCAATCGGACTGACGATTCTCGTGATGCGAATTTGGATTCCGGAAAGTCCGCGCTGGCTGGTCACCCATGGCTTGCCGCAGGCGGCCGACACGGTGGTGCGCGGCATCGAAGCGCATTTCCCATGCGGCCGGATTGCTCCCCCGGGCCGCAAGCTGCGGCTGCGCACGCGAAGCTACACGCCGCTCGCCGAAGTCGCGCGGGCGCTGTTCGTTACCTATCGGCAGCGAACGCTGGTGGGCCTGAGCTTGATGACGGCGCAGGCCTTCTTCTACAACGCTATCTTCTTCACCTACGCGCTGATCCTCACCGATTTCTATCACACGCCCGCCAACCAAGTCGGTTGGTACATCCTGCCGTTTGCGGCCGGCAACGTGCTGGGACCAATTTTTCTCGGCCATCTGTTCGACACGATCGGGCGCAAGGTGATGATCGCATCGACCTACGCGCTCTCGGGGATTTTGCTCACCGTCACCGCCGCTCTATTCAGTCACGACCTCCTCACGGCGCAGACGTTGACGATCGCCTGGATGGGGGTGTTCTTCTTTGCTTCGTCGGCCGCGAGTTCCGCGTATCTTACCGTCAGCGAAATCTTTCCGCTTGAGATTCGCGCGCTGGCGATTGCGTTCTTTTATGCCATCGGCACCGGAGTCGGCGGCGTCGGCGGGCCGCTCTTGTTTGGCGTCCTGATCAATACCGGCTCGCGCGGCAGCGTCGCCGTCGGCTACCTTATCGGCGCGGCGCTGATGATCGGCGCCGCTGGGGTCGAAGCATTGTGGGGCGTTGCCGCCGAGCGTATGCCGCTCGAAAAGGTGGCCAGGCCGCTTGCGTTCATTGACTGAAATACCGACATCGAACTTACAGGTGGGCTAACGGATGGGTTTGGATAACGGGTTGGAAGTTTTGGACCTCGACATGGAGCTTGCGGAAATCTCGCTGGTTCCAGATTTGCGCAAATGCGCCATTCTGCTCGATATTGACGGCACCATCCTCGACCTCGCCCCCTCCCCGCAGCAGGTTTGGGTACCGACGGGTTTTAGGCAGACGCTGGCGCGGCTCGACGAATTGACCGGGGGCGCATTGGCGCTGGTTTCCGGACGTTCGCTCAATGACATCGATCTGATTTTCTCGCCGTTGGAGCTCGCCGCGATCGGCGGTCACGGCGCCGAGCTGCGCGCCGCCGCCGGCGCCGAGGCCGTGATGCGGGCAAAGCCGCTGAACCCGGCGTTGAAGCGCAAGCTCGCCGCCGTCGCCGAACTCGGCCCCGGCATCCTCGCCGAGGACAAGGGCTATTCGCTCGCTCTGCACTACAGGCTGGCACCTGATAAAGGCGACGCGGTGCGGGCCGCGGTGGAAAAGATCTGCACCGACTTTGGGCAAGGCGCGGTGGAAATCCTGCCCGGAAAGTTGGTCGTGGAGATCAAGGCGGCCGGCGTGAACAAGGCCAATGCGGTGTGCGAATTGATGAACCAGGCGCCGTTCGCGAAGCGCAATCCGATCTTTATCGGCGACGATACGACCGACGAGCCGGTCTTCGGCATCATCTCGCAGTTTGCCGGTCTGGGCTTTTCCGTCGGCCGGGTCATCCCCGGCGTCCACGGCCATTTCGACAAGCCTGAGTCGGTACGCGCTTGGCTCACCCGCATTGCCGGTCAGAGCCAAGGCGTGACGTAACAAGGCGTGACGTAACAAGGCACGGCACAATGAACGAGCATGGGCTAAGATTGGCGGCCATCGGGCAGACCCGAACCGCCGCGCAGCAGGGTTCAACGCCGGAGCCCCGCGCCACGATTGATCATGGACTCGATCTGGCGGTCATCGGCAACGGCAGGACCGCGGCGTTAGTCGATCCATGCTCGCGGCTCGTATGGTGGTGTTATCCGCGTTTCGACGGCGACCCGATCTTCTGCCGCTTGGTGTCTGGCAAGGAGGAAAAAGGGTTCTCCGACGTCGTGCTTGAGGACATGGCGGAATTCCAATCGCAATACGTCCGCAATACCGCGATCGTTTGCACTGAACTGACCGACAGCCGCGGCGGCAAAGTGCGGATCACCGATTTCGCGCCGCGCTTCCGGCAATTCGGCCGCGTGTTCCGGCCGCCGCAACTTTACCGCATCATCGAACCGATCGCCGGCCTGCCGCGCATCACCATCCGGATGCGGCCAACCTGCGATTACGGCAAGCCGCTGCCGCACCGCTCGCTGGGCAGCAACCACATTCGCTATTCCGACGATGCGACGGTGATCCGGCTCACCACCGACGCGCCGCTGTCGCTGATCGACGGCGAGGCGCCGTTCGTGCTGACCCGGCCGCTGCATCTGGTGTTCGGGCCGGACGAACCGTTTACCGGCGATCTGCAATCGACGTGCCGGGACTTTGTCGACCGCACGCACGAGTATTGGATGGAATGGGTGCGGCGGCTGTCGATCTCGTACGATTGGCAGGAGGCGATCATCCGCGCCGCGATCACGCTCAAGCTTTCCAATTTTGACGAGACCGGCGCCATCATCGCCGCGCACACCACGTCGATTCCGGAAGCGCCGTCGTCCGGCCGCACTTGGGACTATCGTTATTGCTGGCTGCGCGATGCCTATTTCGTCGTTCAGGCGCTCAACCGCATCGGCGCCACCCGTACGATGGAAGAATTCATCTCGTTCACGCTCTCGATAGCATCGAAGCCGGAGGAAGAGCTGCGACCGCTCTACAGCGTCGTGCCGACCACGACGCTCGAGGAGCGCACCGCCCCCAATCTCGAAGGTTATCGCGGCGACGGCCCGGTCCGCATCGGCAATGCCGCGGTGCATCAGGTCCAGCACGACACCTATGGCAGCGTCATCCTTGCCGCCATGCCGATGTTCTTTGACCGGCGCCTGCCGCGCCCTGGCGACGAGGGCCTGTTTCGGCTTCTTGAATCGCTCGGCCATCGCGCCGCCGCAAAGGCCTTCGAGCCCGACGCCGGCATCTGGGAATATCGCGGCCGTCAGCGCATCCATACCCACTCGGCGGCGATGTGCTGGGCCGGTTGTCAGCGGCTCGCGGCAATCGCCGCGCGGCTTGGCCTCGACGGGCGTGCTCAATACTGGAATTCGATCGCCGAGCCGATGCATGCTGCGTTGCTCAATAATGCCTGGAATCAGAAGCGCGGCGCCTTTACCGCGGCGTTCGGCTCGGACGATCTCGACGCCAGCGTGCTGCTGCTTGCCGATCTCGGCGTCGTCGAGGTCGACGATCCGCGCTTCATCTCCACCGTCGCCGCCATGGAGCGCGAGCTGGTGCGCGAAAAGCACGTCATGCGCTATGCCAGCGAGGACGATTTCGGCATGCCGGTGACGGCGTTCCTGATCTGCCGGTTCTGGCTGATCGACGCCTTGTGGTCGCTCGGCCGGCGCGACGCGGCGCGTGATCTGTTCAACGACGCAATGCAACATCGCAACCGCTACGGCTTGCTCTCGGAAGACGTCGACCCGCAAACCGGCGCGCTATGGGGCAACTTCCCGCAGACCTATTCGATGGCCGGTCTCATTTTGTCGGCGATGCGGCTGTCGCGGAGCTGGGAAGACCGTTACTGGCGCGGGTAGGCCGCATAGCGAAGCATACGGGCCAACTACTTTCGAGAACTGCACACTGCAGCCGGTGGCGCAGTACCTCGATCGCGGCCCAATCGTCCTGCCATTGATTGTCGATCCATCGGAGTGGCCGCCGGATTCGACCCAGCGACCTCCAGCCGTGCGCGACTTTACTGGTGCGGCGGCGACGCTGAAGTGGCAGGATTGGCCGGCTTTTAATTGCGTGATTTAAAAGCCAGGCACGACCGCCGGAAAGGGCCGGCCGTCCCGAAGTCAGGGGTCACGATCTTGAGTCGCCTGCGCCAGAGCACGTCGCAAATAGAGGCATCGTTGTCCGGCGACGACCAATGGTATGTTTCAAGAAACGAACAAGAATATGGACCATTACACTTCGGCGATCTGGCCAAGTTCGCCAGACAAGGCCGCCTGCTGGAACGTGATTGGGTCTGGAAACCCGGCCTTGCTTCATGGATCGCGGCAGGCGAGGTCTCCGGCATTTTTGCAAAATCACCGCAAGCTCGCAATGAGCCGCGACAGATCAATCGAAGCGATGGCGAGCCGGGCGACAAGCCGCAGTCCAAACAAAATTTCAAGGAGAAGGCCAAAGATCAAATCAAGAATTTCGCGCTGATGTTTTTATATCTCTGGGTGGTGTTCGGCATGCTGGCCATTCACGAGTCGATAATTTTATCTCAGCACCGAATAAGCTATGTATCCCACGGCCTTGCCGTCGTTAACGCTCTGGTCTTCGCAAAAGTCATGCTCGTTGCCGAGGATCTGCATTTGGGCCACAGGCTGGACGACAAGCCGCTGATTTATTCGATTTTGTTCAAATCGCTCCTGTTCGGCGTCACGCTTATATGTTTTCACATTCTGGAGCATCTGCTTATCGGGATGTGGCATGGCGAGCCGATGGCCGAAAGCATTGCGCAGATCGGCGTCAATCAATTGGGAGGAGCGGTGTCCCTCGGAATCGTTGCAACTGTCGCGCTGGTGCCCTTTTTCATACTTCGGGAGATCAGCCGGGTTATCGGCGCGGAAAATTTCTGGGCGCTGTTTTTTCGCCCAAGAAGCTCTTAGTGAAGCATGAACGGCTTGGCCATCGGGGCAATGGTTTTTGCGGTCGTGTTCGGCGGCGCGTTGCTCGGTATGTATCTTCGCGCCGTCCTGCCCAAACATCATTTGAGCGGCGATTCAAAAGACATCATCAGGATAGCCATGGCCATGATCGCCACGCTTGCCGCGCTGGTGGTCGGTTTGCTGATCGCCTCGGCCAAGAGCTCTTTCGATAACAAGGCAGGTGAGTTGACCCGCGCGGCGACCCGCTTTGTCGAGCTCGATCGCACCTTGGCCGAATACGGGCCGGAGACGCACGAGACTCGCGTGCTGCTTCGCCAAATCGCCGCAACGAGGCTGCACCAGATCTGGCCGGAACAAGGCGCAGGCAAACTCGACCCTGAGGCCGTCGACGCAGGTTCCGGAGTCGAAGCCGTTCAAGAAAACCTCCTGAATCTCGCACCGAAGAACGAAGCCCAGCAGTGGCTTAAGTCGAGGGCATTGCAGCTCAGCAGCGATATCGCGGAAGTGCGCTGGACCGCCGTGGAGGAGATGGGCAGCAGTATTCAGTGGCCCTTGATGACGACTTTGGTTTTTTGGTTCGCCGCCATCTTTGCCAGCTTCGGCCTGGTCGCGCCCGCAAATAGCAGCGTGATCATCGCCCTGTTTGTCTGCGCGCTTTCGGTGGCCGGATCGATGTTTCTGATTGTCGAAATGGACCAGCCTTATGGCGGGCTGATAAAATTATCGAGCGCCCCGCTCGTCACCGCTTTGAGCCAGCTCGGGCGGCAGTAGCCCACTGGCGCGCGTGAACGCTTGGTGTCTTACGCACCGCACCCCCTTAGCCAGTGGTGGCCGGCGTCCTTTGCGGCCGGCGCGCCTGTCGCAATTGCCGCCATTCTGCCCGCGCTCCGCGCCTTGCAACAGACAAAAGACAGCGCATAGGACGGACCGAGGACGACAAGCATCAAGGTTTGCCCGAAGGCGTCTGGAAACCGGTCCCCGGCCGGAACGATTTCGCCATGCGCGCGACGATCGGATCGTAGGTCTGCTTCAAGGGCGTCGGATAGGAGATGGCAAAACCCTCCGTCATTTGCACACCGTGAGTCAGCAAATACCGTTCGTAAAAAACATTGGCGCCTTTGGTTCCGGAAACGACGAACCAATTGTCGCCGTGCGCTTCATAGGAGACGACCGCGCCGGGAGCGAGATTCTTGACGATGAAATCGTGGTATTTGGCGATGTTGAAGTCGAGCGCGTTGTAGGCCGCGGAGACGGTGAAATCCGCCCCGTCGGCGCCTCTGAATTCCAGGCCATCGTCGCTGTCGGGCGGCGGCAGTGCCTTGAAAATATCCGGATAGTCGATCGTCGTGCCGTACCTGTCGTTGTGATAGGTGAGCCAATTGTCGGCACCCGCGGGGGCAACGGCCAAAATCGCCGCCAAGGCAACCAAAACGAATGACAATTTGAGACGCATGCGATATTTCCATAGCCGCGGCTACCAGAAAAACCCGTAGGCAAAACTAAGCACGGCGAACCCGTCCCGGCAATCAGGAGACCGACATGTGCGAACGTTGCGTGGATACAGCAATCGGACGTGTGCCATTTGCGCGCCGGAGCATCTTGAAGCTCGCAGCGGCGGCGGCGGCAGGCCTCGCGATTACCTCGCACGCGCATGCCGCCAGCGACAAAGCACCACCGAAGCCGGAAAACATCCTGTCGCCCGACGCCGCGCTCGATCGGTTGATGAAAGGCAATGCCCGCTACATCGAAGGCGTCAGCAAGCGCCACGACTTCAGGCACGAACGCGAAGCGCTGAGTTCGGGACAAAATCCCTTTGCCGCTATTCTCAGTTGCGCCGATTCGCGCATCGCTCCGGAATATTGCTTCGACACGGCGCGCGGCGACCTTTTCGTCTGCCGAGTCGCCGGTAATTTCGCCAGCGACGAGATCGTGGCCAGTCTCGAATATGCCGTTCAGATATTGAATACGCCCCTGATCATGGTGCTCGGCCACGACTCCTGCGGCGCGGTCGACGCGACGATCAAATCGGTCAAGGGCGGCACCACGCTGCCCGGCCATCTGCCGTCACTGGTCGCCGCCATCAAGCCCGCGGTCGATGCCGTGCAGGGCCAAAGCGGCGACATGCTGGCCAATGCTATCCGCAGCAACGTCATGCTCAACGTTGACAAGCTGAAATCGACCGCGCCGATTCTCAAATCATTCGCCGATGACAAGAAAATCAAGATTGTCGGTGGGGTCTATGAACTTAAGTCCGGGCGGGTGGCACTTACCGTCTGACGACTACACGACCGCCGCTACTTCGCCGGCACCGTAACCGCTTCCGGTACCGTGATCGCTTCGAGCGGGGTGTCCTCGTCGTGAGCACGCTGGTGCACCGGCTTTCTCTCGCGCGTCAGATTATAAGCGCTGTTCACCAGCGCGAGATGCGAGAAAGCCTGCGGGAAATTGCCGACCAGGCGTTTTAGGGCCGGATCGTACTCCTCGCTCAGCAGGCCGACTTCGTTGGCCAGCCCGACCAGCCGCCGGAACAGCGTCTCCGCTTCATCATAGCGCTCCTGCAATATGTAGACGTCGACCAGCCAAAAGCTGCAGGCAAGAAATGCGCCCTCTCCGGGCGGCAACGCATCTTCGACCTCGTCGGTGCTGTAGCGCATGACGAAGCCGCCGTGCAGCAGGCGTTTCTCGACGGCCGAAATAGTCGCCGCAATGCGCGGATCCGAGACCGGCAGAAAGCCGACGGACGGCAACAGCAATAGATTGGCGTCGAGCTGATCCGAGCCGTAGGCCTGCACGAAAGTGCCGAGCTTCTTGTCAAAACCGCGCTCGCACACTTCGTCGTAGATTTCTTCGCGCAGTTGGCGCCAGTCGTCGAGCGGACCTTCGAGCCCGAACGTCTCAGCGCTTTTGATGCCGCGGTCGAACGCAACCCAGGCCATGACCTTGGAATAAGTGAAATGCTGCGCCGGCCCGCGCATTTCCCAGATGCCTTGGTCGGGGCCGTGCCAAATTGTTTTCAGGTGCTCGAGGAATTTGATCTGTGCGTCCCAGCCGGATTCGTTGGTCGAAAGCCCGCAGCGCCGCGCCTGGTGCTGTACGTCCATGATCTCGCCGAACACGTCGAGCTGCAGCTGGGTATGCGCCGCGTTGCCGATGCGCACCGGAACGGATTTCTCGTAACCGGGCAGCCAGTCCGCGACCCATTCGGCGAGCCGCCGTTCGCCGCCGATGCCGTACATGATCTGCAACTGATCCGGGCTGCCGGCGACTGCGCGTAGCAGCCATTCGCGCCAAGCCTGCGCCTCCTCGTAGTAGCCGGCATGCATGGCGCCCAACAGCGTCAGCGTGGCGTCGCGCAACCAGCAAAACCGGTAATCCCAATTGCGCTCGCCGCCGACCCGCTCCGGCAGCGAGGTGGTCGGCGCGGCGACAATGCCTCCGGTCGGCCCATAAGTGAGCGCCTTGAGCGTGATCATCGAGCGGAGGACCGCGTCGGACCATTCCCCGGCCGGCCGGCATTTCGCCGACCATTCCGTCCAGAATTTTTCGGTCGCCTCCAGCGCCGCCGTCGGGTCGAGCGCGTCCGGAACGGGCTTATGAGAGCGCGAATAGGTCAGGACGAAGGGAATGGTCTCGCCGCGGCTGACGGTGAATTCGCCGACCGTAGTCATGTCCTTGCCTTTGACATGCACCGGCGAACGCAGCACCGCCATGTCCGGGCCGGCAATGGCGCGCAGCGCGCCGTTTTCCAGCCGCGTCACCCAGGGCACGATGGCGCCGTAACCGAAGCGCAGCACGAGCTCCGTGCACATTTTGAGTTTGCCGCGGGTGCCGACGACGAGACGCACGATCTCGGAATGGTCGCTGCGAAACGGCATGAAATCGACCAGCGTGGCCGCGCCGTCGTCGGTTTCGAACTGAGTTTCGAGGATGAGAGTGTCAGGCCGGTAGCGGTGCGTAATCTTGGCCTGTTGGCATGGCGCCACCAGCCAGCGGCCGTGATCGGGCGCGCCCAAAAGCGCGGCGAAGCACGCATCCGAATCGAAACGCGGCCAGCACAGCCAGTCGATCGATCCGTTGCGGGCGACCAGCGCGGCGCTCTTGCAATCGCCGATCAATGCGTAATCTTCAATGGGGGTCGACATGGTGTGAGAAAAAACCTGATGGCTAATGATACCGCGCCATGGTGTGGGCGGGCCGGTGCGACCCGAGCGCCCAGGCAAGAAACGCTAAAATGGGGAAGAAGTTCCACCATGGGAACTAATCGCCCGCTCTGGCGTTAAATCATTTCGCCTCGTGGCAAATCATTCGCACCGGATCATGGACCCTCTCGGACGTAAACGCTGGGCCATTGCGGAAGGGTGGATTCCGTCGCAGAGCTCGTTTTCCGATCCGGCGCTGATGTCGCACGAGACCGCATGTATCCTCAATGCCGGCGACCAATCGGCGCATGTGCGCATCACCGTGTTCTATGCCGATCGCGAACCGGTCGCTTATGCGGTGACCGTCGCACCGCGACGCACATTGCATCTGCGCTTCAACGATCTCGACAAGCCCGCACCGATCCCGCGCGATACCGCCTATTCGACCGTGTTCGACTCCGACGTGCCGATCGTTGTACAGCACACCAGGCTCGACTCGCGCCGTCCCGAAGTGAGCCTGCTCTCCACGATTGCTTATGCTGAAGCGTGAACGAGATACGGCGTTAATACGCAGTAATTCACGGTCGCCACAATTCGTCATAGCAAAATGCCTGATTTTTGAGCGGCTTCGCTGCATTGCACAACAAACGGGAACGAAACGCCAGCGTAACGGTTAATTGAGGACCCTACCTGGAGGCGCTCGCGTGAATGTCGTCGTCGTTTCCAACCGTGTGGCCCGCGCAAATCCTGATGAGCCGCTAGCGGGCGGATTGGCGGCAGCCCTGTTGCCGATGGTCAGGGATTCCGGCGCGATCTGGGTCGGCTCAAGCGGCCAGGCCGACACAACGCAAACCCACGATTCATTCGCGCGGATCGAGCCGCTCGGCACCGGCGCGCTCGCCACCGTCGACATGCCGGCAAAGCACTATCGCGGCTATTATGAAGGCTTCGCCAATTCCGCGCTGTGGCCGGCGCTGCACTCGCGCCCCGATCTGATCCGTGTCACCGCCGACGATTACGCCTCGTATCGCGAGATCAACGCATTCATGGGCCGCGCCCTGGTGCGCTTCAACACGGCCGAGACCGCGTTCTGGATTCAGGACTATCATTTCCTGACGCTCGGCGCGGAGTTGCGCCAGCTCGGCATCGAGCGCCCGCTCGGATTCTTTCTTCACACGCCGTGGGCGGATCGCCGCGCCATGGCGGCGGTGCCGCATTGCGCCGATCTCGCCGACGCGATGCTCGCCTACGACCTGATCGGCTTCCAGACCGTCGAGGATCGGCAGAACTTCGAGGACTATCTGCGGACCGCGCTTGGATTCAATATCGTCGACGGCACCGTGGCCTCGCATTGGGGATTGACCCAGCTTGCAACCTTTCCGATCGGTATCGACGTCGACGAATTCGCCGCGCGCGCGACCAAGTCGATCGGCCGCGTCGAAATCACCCGGCTGCGTGACAGTCTGCACGGCGCCAAGCTCATGCTCGGCGTCGATCGTCTCGATTATTCCAAGGGCCTCGCCAACAGAATGCGCGCGTTCGATCGCATGCTCGAACTCGAACCGAGGTCGAAGCGCGCGGTGTCGCTGCTTCAGGTCGCGGTGCCGTCGCGCGGCAACATCAAGGCTTACCGGGAGCTCAAGGCCGAGATGTCCTCCTTGGTCGGCGAGATCAACGGCCGCCACGGTGAGGTCGATTGGACGCCGATCCGTTACCTCAACAAGGGCTTTTCGCAGCTTACGCTCGCCGGCTTCTATCGTCTGGCGAATGTCGGCTTGGTCACGCCGTTGCATGACGGCATGAACCTCGTCGCCAAGGAATATGTGGCGGCGCAGAATCCGTTCGATCCCGGCGTGCTGGTGCTGTCGTCATTCGCCGGCGCGGCCAAGGAACTTGACGCCGCGCTCATGGTCAATCCGCACGACATCGACGGCATGGCGCGGCAGATTGCAGTGGCGCTATCGATGAGCGCGGGCGAGCGCCGCGAGCGCTGGCAATCCATGGTGTGCAAGCTCAAGGCGGCGTCGGTGCAGAGCTGGTTCGCCGACTTCCTGCATACGCTTGCCGGCGTGCGGCGCACGCCGTTGCAGGCGGCGACGCGGCCGATCGTGCTCGATCTCGCCAGACGAAGAGCGGCCAATAGCTAGTCCGGCTCAAAAACCGGCCGTCGGCACCGCCCCCACGCCATCCGGCCCGATGTCGTGACAAGGAAATTTTTACTCAGTTTCGTCATAGTCCCGCCGGTAGCGGTGTGTGGCGTTGCGTGGAGTGGTGCGATGTCGGGCGCGTTTCGTTCCCTGGCAAGAAAATCACGGCGTTTCGCCTTGGCGTTGCGGCCTGGTCCGCGCCATTTGCTCGCAGGCGCATTGGCACTCGCCGCGCTGACCCCGTTTGCCCCGGCCGCACACAGCGCGGCCAAGTCCGCCGACCGCGAGACGGCGGTATCGCACCCGCATGTCTATTTGATGCGCGGACTCCTCAACATTTTTTCGCTCGGCATGGACCAGCTTGCGGCGCAAATCGCGCGCCATGGCATCGAGGCCAGCGTCTATAACCACACCCTCTCGGAGGTCGTCGTCGGCGAGATCGTGCAACAGTACCGCGCCGGCGATCACGGGCCTTACATCCTGGTCGGCCATTCGCTCGGCGCCGACGCGGTGATGACGATGGCGCAAGAATTGAGCGTTCAAGGCGTGCCGGTCGCGCTGGTCGTTCCGTTTGACGGCACCGGCTCCTATTTGGCGCCGCGGAACGTGGCCTGCGTTCTCAATCTGACGCAACGTAAATATGCCTATATGCGGCCCGGCGCCGGTTTCCACGGCATGCTGTCGAACGTCGACGTGTCGAGCGATACCAGCATCGATCATTTCACCATCGACAAAACGCCGCGCCTTCAAGCGGTTGCGCTCGGTCATGTGCTGCAAGCCGCGCATTCGGAATCGTGCCGTCCCGGCATCAACGGGCCGATCGAAGCGAGACCGAAAGAATCGCCAACGCCGACGGCGGCCATGCCCGCCAAGAGCGCTTCGCCGATACTGCGGTCCGGCTACGAGGGCTGAACGCCGCGCCGGCGGCGCCGCGCGCCGAAAACGCCTGATTCTCGGCGGAATCTGACTATCGGCGTCGGCCAGAAACTCATTTATAATGGCTCCAAAGCCCGTTGGCGAACGGGCGCACAGTCTCTCCTGGCGAAGGATGTGGTCCATGCCAGTGACTCATGAGTCGTGGCTGGTCTTGCTCTCGATCGTGATGGCGATCCAGGGTGCCTATGTCGGCTTGAGTCTCGCGGTGCAGATCGCCACCGCCCGCGGAATGCGGCGGCGCTTGCTGTTGGCCGGCGCCGCTTTCTCGCTCGCCGTCGCGATCTGGACGATGCATTTCATCGGTATGCTGGCGGCACGGCTGCCGTTCCAGGTCGACTATCTCGTTTTCCCGACGCTGTTGTCGTTTTTGGTTTGCGTCATCGTGGTCGGCGCCGCGGTTTACGCGACCAGCTCGGGGCCGCTCACCTTGATGCGCCTGACTTTGTCGTCTTGCTTGATGGGCGGCGGCATTTTCACCATGCACTACATCGGCATGAGCGCGCTCGGCGCCAGCGCTTACATGGTCCATGATCGCTATTATGTCGCCGCCAGCATGGCGATTGCGATTGCGGCGTCCGGCCTGGCGCTGTGGCTCGCCACCGGCCGCGGCGGACGGCCGCCGCTGATCCTGTCCGCGATCGCCTTCGGCATCGCCGTTTCCGGAATGCATTATACGGCGATGGAAGGCCTGACACTTTTACCGTTCGCGTCGGCGCCCGCGAGCGCGCCGGCATTGTCGACCGACCTGTTGGCGATCGTCGTATCGGTCGTGGGTTTTTGTCTCTCCGGCATCTTCCTGTTGCTGCTCATGCCGGACACATCACGGCCGCCAGCGAATGCCGCTCCGGCGCGCGACGATTCGGCATTCGTCTTAGTGGACTTGGCTGAGCCAGCGCTACCGGCCGCGGCCGCACGCAATGGCGCTAACGGCCACGACAGCAGTCCCGAATTCGGCCGCGGTACCTATTCACCGCTGGGCGGTGTCGGCGGGCCGCCGCGGCGTTTGGCGCGCCATCTGCCGATCGAGCGCGACGGCTCGACGCACTTCATCGCCGTCGAGGACGTGGTCGCGGTCCACGCCAACGCGCATTACACCTATATCTTCAACGGCAACGACAAGCTGTTTTGCCCGCTCGCCATCGGCGACGTCGAATCGCGGCTCGACAATTCGCGCTTCGTGCGCATTCATCGCAGTCACATCGTCAATATCAACCGGGTGGTCGGCTACAAGCGCTCCGGCGATAACGAACTGGTCGAGATGGATGCCCAGCACGATTACGCGGTGCCGGTGAGCAGAAGCAGGATCGGCTGGCTGAAAGCCCGCGTCGCCGCGCTGACCGGTGCCGATCCCGCCGCCGCACTGCGCCGGCGTCACCATTTCGCAGCGCAATAGCGATCGTTCGTTTGCGCTTCCTGCGGGCATCCGCCATCGAATTGCGTCAGGGTGACTGACGCAATTCGTGCGGCGGCGGCGTCATCCGTGCACAATCTTGGCGTTCGGTGCATCCCGCATCGCGTTGGTGCACCAATTCTTGCTGCTGCACCGCACAACTCGCCACAATTCCCAAACTGAAAGCTGCAAATCGGTATTAAGCGCAGAGTTCGGCGACGGCTGCGGTAACGACCGTCGACCCGCCACATGCGCAAGGGAGGATGCCCGTGATACCAGGTTCCTTTAGCTATCATCGTCCGACATCGGTCCAAGAAGCGGTCGGCCTCCTCGCCAAGCTCGGCGACGACGGTCGCGCGCTGGCCGGTGGGCACAGCCTCATTCCGATGATGAAGCTGCGCCTGGCGACCCCTGCCAACCTGGTCGATCTCGCCGGCATTGCCGAACTCAAGGGCGCCCGCGCGGATGGCAATGACATCGTCATCGGCGCCATGATGACGCAGCACGAATTGATCGCTTCGGAGCTGCTCACCGCCAAAGTCCCGATCTTGCGCGAAACCTCGCTGCTGATCGCCGATCCGCAAGTACGCTATGTCGGCACGCTCGGCGGCAATGTTGCCAACGGCGATCCCGGCAACGACATGCCGGCGGTAATGATGTGCCTTAACGCGGCTTATCAGGTCTCCGGTAAAAGCGGCGAGCGCCGCATCGCGGCGCGCCAGTTCTATCAGGGCGCTTATTTCACGGCGCTCGAGCCGGGCGACGTGCTGACCGCCGTCCGTATTCCGGCGCCGGCGCCCGGTCACGGCTACGCTTACGAAAAACTCAAGCGCAAGATCGGCGACTATGCCACCGCCGCCGCCGCCGTCATGCTGACCATGAAAGCGGGCAAGGTCGAAAGCTGCTCGATCGGCCTCACCAATGTCGCGGAAACCCCGCTCTGGGCCGAGGAGGCGGCGAAAATCCTTGTCGGCTCGGCGCTCGATGCTGCGACGGTCAAGCGCGCCGTCGCCGCCGCCGAGGCGATCACCGCGCCCGCCGCCGATGCGCGCGGACCGGCGCAATACCGCACCAAGATGGCTGGCGTGATGCTCACCCGCGCGCTGGCCCGCGCCAAGTCGCGCGCACGCGCCTGAGGGAGAATTAGCAATGGCCAAATCTCAAGTCGCGATGAAGATCAACGGCAAGACCATCGAAGCCTTGGTCGAGCCACGCACGCTGCTGATTCATTTCCTGCGTGAGCAGGTCAATCTCACCGGCCCGCATATCGGCTGCGATACCAGCCATTGCGGCGCCTGCACCGTCGATCTCGACGGCAAGTCGGTAAAGTCCTGCACGGTGTTCGCAGTGCAGGCGAATGGCGCCGACATCCGCACCATCGAAGGCATGGCTAACGCCGACGGCACGCTGCATGCGCTGCAGGAAGGCTTTCGCGAGATGCACGGGCTGCAATGCGGCTTCTGCACTCCCGGAATGATTACGCGCGCCTATCGGCTCCTCCAAGAAAACGCCAATCCGTCCGAGGAAGAAATCCGCTACGGCATTTCCGGCAATCTGTGCCGCTGCACCGGTTATCAGAACATCGTCAAAGCCATTCAATTCGCCGCCGCGAAAATCAACGGCGTGCCGTTCCAGGAGGCCGCAGAATGAACGACATGACCCCCACCTCGGCCGAACGCGCCTTAAAACTCGAAGGCATGGGCTGTAAGAGGAAACGCGTCGAGGACGTCCGGTTCACCCAGGGCAAGGGCAATTACGTCGACGACCTGAAACTGCCCGGCATGCTGTACGGCGATTTCAACCGTTCGCCCTATGCCCACGCCCGTATCAAGAAGATCGACACGACAAAGGCCGCGGCGGTGCCCGGCGTCGTCGCGGTGCTGACGGCCGAGACATTGAAGACCGTCAACCTCGCCTGGATGCCGACGCTTGCGGGCGACGTCCAGATGGTGCTTGCCGACGGCAAGGTGGTTTTTCAAAACCAGGAAGTCGCCTTCGTGATCGCCGAGGACCCCTATGTCGCGGCCGACGCCGCCGATCTGGTCGAGGTCGAATACGAGGGGTTACCCGTCCTCGTCGACCCGCTCAAGGCGATGTCGAAGGACGCGCCGATGATCCGCGAGGATCTCAAGGACAAGACCGAGGGCGCGCACGGCAAGCGCAAGCACTACAATCACATCTTTGCGTGGCAGGCCGGCGACAAGGCCGCCGCCGACGCGGCTTTCGCCAAAGCCGACGTCACGATCAGGGAGTTCATCGTCTATCCGCGCGTGCACCCGTGCCCGCTCGAGACTTGCCAGTGCGTCGCCTCGTTCGACAAAATCAAGGGCGAGCTTACGCTGTGGGGCACCTTCCAGGCGCCGCATGTCATCCGCACGGTCGGCTCGCTGATCTCGAAAATCCCCGAGCACAAGATCCACGTCATCGCCCCCGACATCGGTGGCGGTTTCGGCAACAAGGTCGGCGCCTATCCGGGCTACATCTGCTCGATCGTCGCCTCGATCGTGACCGGACGCCCGGTGAAGTGGGTCGAGAGCCGCATCGAAAACCTCTCCACCACGGCATTTGCGCGCGACTTCCACATGGATATGGAAATCGCCTGCACAAAGGACGGCAAGGTGACGGCGATGCGCTGCTACACCATCGCCGACCACGGCGCGTTCGACGCTTGTGCCAATGCCACCAAATGGCCGGCGGGGCTGTTTTCCATCATCAGCGGATCGTACGATTTTCCCGCCGCTTATTGTCTGGTCGACGGCGTCTATACCAACAAGGCGCCGGGCGGCGTCGCCTATCGCTGCTCGTTCCGCGTCACCGAAGCCGCCTATTGCATCGAGCGGGCCATGGACATCATGGCGCAAAAGCTCGGCATGGACCCCGCCGAATTCCGCTTGAAGAACCTGATCCGCCGCGAGCAGTTCCCGTACACGTCGGCATTCGGCTGGCAATACGATTCCGGCGACTATCAAACCGCAATGAACAAGGCGATGGAATCGGTCGATTACAGGAAACTGCGCGACGAGCAGAAGGCGAAGCGCGAGGCTTTCAAGCGCGGCGAGACCCGCGACCTGATGGGCATCGGCATCGCCTTCTTCACCGAGATCGTCGGCGCCGGCCCGTCGCGCGCCTGCGACATCCTCGGCATCGCCATGTTCGATTCCGCGGAAATCCGCATCCATCCGACCGGCTCCGGCATTTGCCGGCTCGGCACCAAATCGCAGGGCCAGGGCCACGAGACGACCTACGCCCAGATCATCGCCACCGAACTCGGCATTGCTGCCGACAACATCATGATCGAAGAAGGCAATACCGACACCGCGCCTTACGGGCTCGGCACTTACGGCTCACGCTCGACGCCGGTGTCCGGCGCCGCGACCGCGATGGCTTGCCGCAAGATCAAGGCCAAGGCGCAGATGATCGCGGCCTACATGCTGGAAGTGCACGACGACGATCTCGAATGGGACGTGGATCGCTTCCGCGTCCGAGGCAACCCGGAGCGCTTCAAGACCATGACCGAGCTGGCCTGGGCCGCCTATCACGAAGTGCCGCCCGGCATGGAGCCGGGCTTGGAGGCGATCAACTATTACGATCCGCCGAACTTCACCTTCCCGTTCGGCGCCTATATCTGCGTCGTTGACGTCGATGTCGATACCGGCACGACAAAAGTCCGGCGCTTCTACGCGCTCGACGATTGCGGTACGCGCATCAATCCGATGATCATCGAAGGCCAGATCCACGGCGGTCTGACTGAGGCCTTCGCCATCGCCATGGGCCAGGAAATCCATTACGACGACGAAGGCAACGTCACCACGGCGTCGTTCATGGACTATTTCCTGCCGACCGCGGTCGAAACGCCGCATTGGGAAACCGACTGGACCACGACGCCGTCGCCGCATCATCCGATCGGCGCCAAAGGCGTCGGCGAAAGCCCGAATGTCGGCGGCGTGCCGTGTTTCTCGAATGCGGTCAACGATGCCTTCGCTTTCCTGGGTTCGACCCATATCCAGATGCCGCACGACAATTGGCGCACCTGGACCGCCGCGGAGAAGCTCGGACTGCATGCGTGAGGCTTCGTCATCCCGGGGCGCGGGCAACGCCCGCGAGCCCGGAATCCATAACCACCGCCGCTTGATGGTGGCACAAGCGGAGCAAAATTCTTATTTCTGTGGTTATGGATTCCGGGCTCGCCGCTTCGCGGCGCCCCGGAATGACGATGTGTCATGACCCTCAAGCGCGACGAAATTTCGGACAAGCTCGCCGCCGTCGGCTACGTCGCCGATCACGATATCGCGACGGCGTTGTGGCTGATGGATTATCTGAAGCGGCCGCTACTGCTTGAGGGCGAAGCCGGCGTCGGCAAGACCGAGGTCGGCAAGGCGCTCTCGGCCGTGTATGGCGCCGAGCTGATCCGGCTGCAATGCTACGAAGGCCTCGACCAGAATGCGGCGCTCTACGAGTGGAATTATCAGCGCCAGCTCCTCGCCATCAAAGCGCGCGAAGGCATCGGCGAAAACGCCGACGCGATCGAAGAGCACATCTTTTCCGAAAAATACCTCTTGGAGCGGCCGCTGCTTGCCGCCATCCGCCGCGCGACGCCGCCGGTGCTGTTAATCGACGAAGTGGACCGCGCCGACGAAGAATTCGAGGCGTTCCTGCTCGAAATGCTGTCTGACTTTCAGGTCAGCATCCCGGAGCTCGGTACGATCAAGGCGACATCGATTCCACGCGTGGTGCTGACCTCGAACGGCACGCGCGAATTGTCCGACGCGCTGCGCCGGCGCTGCCTTTATCACTATATCGACTTTCCCGAAGTCGACCGCGAGGCCAAGATCATTCTCACCCGCACGCCGGGCATCGACACCACACTGGCCTTGCAGATCGCGCGGATAGTCTCGGCGCTGCGCAAGGAGGATTTGCGAAAGGTCCCCGGCGTTGCTGAAACGCTCGATTGGGCGGCCACGCTCGCCGGACTCGAAATTCACGATCTGCGGCAGGAGCCCGAGGCCGTCTACGAGACCATGATTTGCTTGCTTAAGACGCACGAGGATCGCTCGCGAGTCACCCGCGAAGTGAGCGAGCGGCTCCTCGGCAAGGTGGCGTAATGCCTGCTCACCACCATACCGAGGTACGGGCACAGCGGGTCCCGAAGGATAACGGGCACCCACTTGGCGTCCGCCGCCGCCTCGCCGGCTTTGCCCGCACATTGCGCGACAATGGCTTCCGCGTCGGCCTTGCCGAAACACGCGATGCGCTGCAAGTGCTGACCTCGCCCGCCGCGCTGCGTCCGATCTCGCTCAAGCCGGCACTGCGCTCGCTGTTCTGCGCGACCCATTCCGACTGGGAGAAATTCGACGGAATCTTCGAAGCGTTCTGGCGCGGCGGCGATATGCGGCAGCGACAAGTGCTCGCCGGCACGCCGAGCGCAAGCCACGCGCCGGCGCGCCGCCTCGCCGAAGCGCATGTGCCGCAAGAGGCGACGGGCCTTCCGGATCATACGCAGCGGCGGCGCGATGACGACGGCGAAAGTGCCGCGGACGGCCGCGGCCGCCGCGAGGGTGCCTCGCGCACCGAAGCTTTGACCACCGCCGACCTACGCCATATCGTCGATCCCGACGACATCGCCGCGACGCACGCCCTTGCGGCGCGGCTCGCCCGCGTCATGCGGGCGCGGCTGGTGCGCCGCGAGCAAATCCGCCGCCGCGGACGCCGCCTCGATCTGCGCCGCACCATTCATCGCAATATCTCGCATGGCGGCACGCTCTTCGAACTCGCCTGGCGTCGCCGCAAGATCAAACCGCTCCGCCTCGTCGTTCTGCTCGACGCCTCCGGCTCGATGAGCCTCTACACCGCATTCTTCGTGCGTTTCCTGCACGGCGTGGTGGATGCGTTCAGGGAGGCCGAAGCCTTCGTCTTCCACACCCGCCTCGCGCACGTCTCGCCGTCGCTGCGTGATCGCGACGTCACCCGCGCCGTCGAGAAGCTGTCATTGATGGCGCAAGGCATCGGCGGCGGCACGCGGATCGGCGAGAGCCTCGCCACCTTCAATCGCTGGCACGCGCGGCGCGTCATCAATTCGCGCACCGCTTTGATGATCGTTTCCGACGGCTACGACACCGGTGAACCCGGGCAGTTGGGCGAGGAGATGCGGCGCCTGCGCCGCCGCTGCCGCAAAATCATCTGGCTCAATCCGCTGATCGGCTGGCGCGACTACTCCCCGCAGGCGCGCGGCATGCAGGCGGCGCTGCCCTATATCGATCTGTTCGCGCCCGCGCATAATCTAGAAAGCCTCGCGGCGCTTGAGCCCTATCTGGCGAGGATCTAAATGAACCGCGCCGACGATATCCTCGACATCATTTCGACGCGCAAATCAACGGGCGTTCCCTTTGCGCTTGCCACCGTCGTACGCACGGTGGCGGCGACCGCGGCCAAGGCCGGCGCCAAGGCGGTGATCTTGCCGGACGGCACGATATCGGAGGGCTGGATCGGCGGCGGTTGCTCGCGGGCGGCCGTGCTCAAGGCGGCGCGCGATGCGATTGCCGACGGCAAATCGCGGCTGGTTTCGGTACAGCCGCCCGATGAACTCGAAGGACATGGCCACCAAGCCGGCGAGGAAGAAGGCGGCGTGCGCTTCGCCAAAAACATGTGCCCAAGCCAGGGCACCATGGACATTTTCGTCGAGCCGGTCTTGCCGCGGCCACAAGTCGTGATTTGCGGATCGAGCCCGGTGGCCGTTGCCATCGCCGATCTCGCCAAGCGATCGGGCTACGCTGTGACCGTCTGCGCGCCGGTGGCCGAACAAGCGGCGTTCGCCGATGCCGATCGCCGGATCGAAGGCTTTGCGCTGCCGGTCGACGAGGCCGCGGCGCGCTATGTAGTCGTCTCGACGCAGGGACGCGGCGACGAGGCGGCCCTGGCGGCGGCACTGGCCGTCGATGTGGACTATGTGGCTTTCGTCGGCAGCCGCAAGAAAGCCGAATCACTGAAAGCAGCGCTCGCGCGACGCGGCGTGGCGGCGGAGCGCCTTGCCAAGCTCAAGGCGCCCGCCGGTCTCGATCTCGGCGCCATTACGCCCGATGAGATCGCAATTTCGATTCTCGCGGAGATCGTCGCGGTACGGCGCGGCAAGGATGCGCGCGGCGTGGCTCCGGCTGCGTGATCGGTGGCTGTTTCGCGAGTCGGCGTGCGATGGCGCCTCTAGAACGCCCAACGGCCCGTCAAATACGGACCCTGGTCTGTGAAGTTGCTTTGCGAATGCTGCTCCGTTGCCAGGAAGACTCCGACGGGCGGGACCGTTGTCGTGACTTGGGACAGTGAATACTGACTGATGGCATTGAAATAGATCGCCGCTTGATAACCCACTTCGATCTTGAACTGCCCGTAGCCGCTAGGCGGAAAGGAATAGGCGGTGGCCAACCTGGCATCGATGCTGGGAATCACCTGCGTCGCGTTGGGCGATGTCAAAGCCTGGTTGTTGGTGCCGACCGCTGGGGAAATCGTTAGAAAATCGATGCTGTTCTGCGCGGTGCCGATCAAGCCCGCTCCTGCAAACTCGCCGATGAATTGAAAGTCGCCTAACGCGTACTGACCTTTCAATCCCAAGCGCGGGCCGACGCCGGTAAACAGCGAGTGGTTTGTATAGCCGCTGGCAGACGTAGCATCGGCACTCTGGAACAGCCCGGTCATGGTCTGGCCGATGCGGGCAAATTCAACGCCGCCAAAGGCCTGCAATTGGAAGGGACAGTCGGCACAGAAGGTATGCCCTCCGTCCAAATTGACAGCATCATATGCCGATCGCACCGCACCGGACCCGTCCTGATACAATGCCGATTCCGGGCCGATCAAATAAGGTGGCCCGACCATTTGCGCGGGTGCGGCGGAAAAAGAACCGTTCGCGGTGCTGTTCAAATGCGTCCAATTCAATTCGATGTCGTTGGATTCGTTCGGCATGTAGCTGACTCCGACCCGGAAGCTGGGACTGAAGCCCGGCTTGAGCGACTGGTTGGCCCAATTGGGCGTCGTTATGGGTAATGGAGTTATCAGCGTCCCGTATTCGAGATCGCCGGCCCCCGGTTGCAGATACAACAGCGATCCGCTGAGCTCGAAGTGGTGCGGCGGGTTGGTGGAGCCGATGACGACCGGCTGACCGGAGTCGCGCGCAGATATCATACGCGGCTCGGCAGCCCAGGCTTCGCCATTTTGCAGCCGTGGTGTTTCGGCCGGCCCCGGACCGTGTCGTAGCCGCGCCGCTTTGGCCGCCTCGAGGCGGTTGACGCGCGCGCGCAGCGCGGCACTTTCCTTTTCCAGCGCACCGAGCCGCGCCGAGATCTGTTCATCGAGCGTGGCGGCGCATGCCGCGTGTGGAGCGGCGATCACCGCGAGACACAAGAGAAACGCGAGTCCGGTGAATCTCTTCATAGTCGGCTCCTGCTCACGGTTAGCCAGCACGCCGAATCTCGCGGCGCTGTCGGAGCTATCGGTTCTGATGGAATCGGAACCGGGCTCCACTATTTGGGCGAGCACAAACGTCTCCGAAAATCGGAGTCCGATTTTCGGAGCTATGCCGTAGGGCTGATGGGAACCGGGGCTACGCGCGAATCAGCCGCGTCGCGGAAAGGTATTGGCCGCCGTTATTTTCCGCTGTGCGGTTTTGCACACGGCTGCGCACCGCCCGGAAGTTCAGCGTATCAGTTGCGGCCTTTGCCGCTTCGTTTTTACCGCATGACTGCGCTTCAGCCAGGCTTCGCGCGCCGCCTCCTGCAAGGCGTGTCGTAACTCGTCGCGCTTCTCGTGGATCGACGCGATCACCGGCCCGACCGGGATTCCGAGACCGACCAGCGCCGCTTCGGACAGTTGCAGGCTTGCCTCGACGGTTTCCGGCACCGCGTCGGTGGCGCCGAGCTCATAAAGATGACGCGCATGGTCGGCGTCACGGGCGCGCGAGACGATGAGCACATCGGCGCGCGTGGCGCGCACGTGTTCGACGATCTCGTCGATCAGGTCGTGGTCGTGGATGGTGATGATGACGCCAGCGGCGTTGGCGAGCCCGCAGATCTCGAGAAATTGCCGATCGGCGGCGTCGCCATAATAGACGTCGTGACCGTCGCGGCGGTCGCGCGTCACGGTCGAGGCATCGAAGTCGGCCGCGATATAGGGAATGCCGTGCTCCTTCAACATCGTGCAGACCATTTTGCCGACTCGGCCGTAGCCGACAACGATCGCGTGCTTTTGCCCGGCGCTCGGTCGCGCTATCAATTCCGAGGGCGCGGCGCCGACCGCTCGCAACCGCGATGCGAAGCGGCGCCCCGCGATCGACAACAGCGGCGTGAGCGCCATCGTCACCGATGTGACGGCGAGCGCGAAGCTCGCAAGACTCGTGTCGATCAAGTGCAGTTCCGCCGCCGAGCCAATGCCGACGAAGGCGAATTCGCCGCCGGGGCCGAGCAACAGCCCGATCTCGACGGCCACCGGCCACGACAACCGGAACATTTTGGCGAGGCCGACGATCAGCAGCGATTTGATGGCGATCAGCCCGATAACCCCGGCGGCGAGCAGATATGGCTCGCGCAGCAATTCGCGCACGTCGATGTCCATGCCGACGGTGAAGAAGAAAATACCGAGCAAAAGACCCTTAAACGGCTCGATGGTGGCTTCGATCGCCTTGCGATATTCGGTCTCGGCAAGCAGGAGCCCGGCGACGAAGGCGCCGAGCGCCATGGACAGGCCGGCCTGATTGGCGACCACGCCCGCCGCGATGATGACGAACAAAGCGGTGGCGATGAAAAGGTCGCGCGAGCGCGTCGCCGCCACCATGCGGAACAACGGCTGCAGCAGCACGCGGCCGAATACGATTATGACGCCGAGCGCGAGCGCGGCCTGCAGCAGCGCCCTGCCGAGGCTCACCAGCACCGAGCCGCCGGCACCGGCCGCGAGAATGGAGATGAACATCAGGACCGGAATCACGGCGAGGTCCTGAAACAGCAGCACGGCAAAGCTTGAGCGGCCGACATTGGAGATGAGACGTTCTTGCCGTGACAAGAGTTCGAGCACGATTGCGGTCGAGGACAGCGACAGGCTGGCGCCAAGAATAATCGCCTCCGAGGGACTTTTGCCGAAATAAATCGCGCCACCGGCGAGCAACCCCGTGGTAATGAGGACCTGCAATCCGCCGAGGCCGAAGACCAGCCGCCGCATGGTCAATAGCCGGTGCAGCGACAATTCGAGGCCGATCAGGAACAGCAGGAACACGATGCCGAGCTCGGCGATACCGGCGACGTCCTTGGCGTCGCCGACCGTGAACCAGTACAGCGCCGGAAATGAATTGATCAGCGAGCCTAAACCCAGCGGCCCTAACAGCGCGCCGGCGCCGAGATATCCGAGCACCGGGGAAAAACCCAGCCGGCTGACGATCGGCACCACGATGCCCGCCGTGCCGAGCACGACAAGCGCGTCGCTATAGGCGGAAACATTGATCGTCGAAGCCACAAGGCGCTCCCGGTCATGCCTGCCAAGTCATGTCGCGCGATTTGGCGGCGCCTGACAAGTCCGGTCCGCTCATCGCAAAAACCTCTCACACGGTCATTGCACGCAAAATTCCGACCTCATAAAGAGTAAGCTTGGCCGACCGTCAGCAAAGCAAATCCCATGACCGATATGATGATTAAAGCCATCCGCACCACCATGCTACGTGTGCCGTGGCCGCAAACGCCTTGGCTCAAGGGCCACGCCTTCGGCGACGCCCGCAACATTCTTGTCCTGGAGGTCGAGACCCAAGGCGGCATCGTCGGCGTGGGCTATCTGCTGTTGTTCAGGCTTGGCATCAAGTCGATCATGGCCTGCCTGGAAGAGTCGATCATTCCGCGCGTCATTGGCAAGGACGCCAGCGCGGTCGAGGCGATCTGGCAGGATCTATGGCGCGCGACCATCACCTATGGCCGCGGCGGCATCGCCGTCATGGCGATGTCCGCGCTCGACATCGCGCTGTGGGATGCGCTGGGCAAACGCGCCAAGCTGCCGCTGCACCGGCTGTGGGGACATTATCGCGCGCAATTGCCGGCCTACGGCAGCGGCTGCTTTCGCGGCTCGGGCGGCGACGGCATGATCGCCAAGGCGCTGCATTATAAGGAGCGTGGCTATAAGGCGATCAAAATGCAGGTCGCGCACACCGCCGATCTCGCCACCGATTTCGACAACGTCAAACGCATGCGCGAGGCGGTGGGACCGGACATCGACATTATGATCGACGTCAACATGGGCTGGACCGCCGACGTCGCTATCCTGATGGGCCGGAAATTTCAGGACTATGACGTGTACTGGCTCGAAGAGCCGGTGGTGCCGGACGATTTCGCCGGCTACATGCGCATCGCGCAAGCGCTCGATCTGCGCATTGTCGGCGGCGAGACGCATTTCACGCGCTTCGATCTCAAACCGTTTTTTGAGAATCCGTGCCTGCCGATCTTGCAGCCCGATCCGATGCGTGGCGGCTTGACCGAACTGCGCAAGATCGCGACCGTCGCCGACACCTGGGGCATGACGATCGCGCCGCATTTGTTTCCGGAACTCAACGTGCAGCTTCTCGCCTCGGTTCCGAATGGACTCTGGATCGAAGACATGGGGCTATCGGACGATCTGTGGATCGATCCGGTTCCGGTGGTGAAAGGCTACATCACGGCGCCGGAGCGGCCCGGCCACGGGCTCGCGTTTAAGCCCGAGATTTTGCGCGATTACGCAGTGAAGGTTTGAACCAGTTCAGCCGCCGAAATTCCAGAAACTATTCGGCACGCCGTCGTAAAAGCCGCTCTTAGTGACGACAGCCGCCGCGGTCGCGATGAAATCGAAAACCTGGGGCGACACGATCTTGTACTCAAGGCCGCCGAGCATGGTTGCCAGGCCGGCGACGCCGTAGCACGTCCATTTGTAAAGCTGCGCCATGGTTAGCTCCATCGAGGGGGATCGAAACCGGCATTTGTGCAGGGCACCGGCTCGACCCCAACGAGCCGCTTGCCTCGATCGACACCATGCACCGCCGCGATGGGCCGGCTCTGTGATCGCCAGCACACCGCGGGTGATTTTCCTAAGGCACTGAAAGCGCAAGATTTTAGGTGATATCTTCGGGGAGTTGGTAGCGGAGGACGGATTTGAACCGCCGACACGCGGATTATGATTCCGCTGCTCTAACCAACTGAGCTACTCCGCCAACCTCATTGCATCAGGCACTTAGCCCATCCCCGGCCGGGGCGCGGGGCGGAATCGATCGTGCCTGCGCCAAGAGCGCACATTTATGACACCCCAGCCGCCTTTCCAAGCGGGATTCTTGTTTCTTATCCGACTTGCCACTCGGCCAGAAGTTGTTGTTATGCTGCAGCCAGTGGAAGGCGCTAAGAGCCTCCACAAACGTTAATTTTGCGAGGCGGACGGGTGCAATTCTATCGGGTTTCCGGGCTTTCGGTTGCAAGCGAGATCGGCCTGCCGGGCCTGAAGAGCCGCAGCTTTTTTGTCGCCGGCTTGACCGTCTTCGTGTTGGGAGGAGCATTGTGGGCCGCGCCGGCCGCGACTGCGCACACTCCATTCGACGGCAATTGGAGTGTCCTGATCGTGACCGATTCCGGCAACTGCGACCGCGCCTATCGCTATGCGATCCACATCGCCAACGGCAGAATTACCTACCCTGATCAAACCATCGCTATTTCCGGACACGTCACTGCGCGCGGCTACATCCGCGTCAGCGTGAATGCCGGCGGACAAAGTGCCAACGGCTCCGGCCAGATCTCCGGCGCTTCCGGCGCGGGCCGGTGGAGCGGACACTCGTCGACCTCGCAATGCTCCGGACATTGGGAAGCGGAACGGCGCGGCTGAGTTTCGCCACGAAGCTCCGCGTTGCCAACCGGCCGTCACTCTCGCGCAAATCTGATCAACGAAAAATGTCCGAGCGGCGGCATCGGCCGCCGTTCGACGACACGGACGCCGCCGTGCCCGGCGGCCCATTGCGCCAACCGGTCCCAGCGGAATCCCGGCTGCCAGCCGAGCCGGCGCGCCAACGGCGCGAACCCTCTTTCGAATGTCGCGCGCAACCCTCGTTCGGCGCCGAGATGGTTCACCAACACGATCTCGCCGCCGGGTTTGACGACCCGCGCGAGTTCATCGAGAGTCATTTCCGGATTTGGCACCGCGGTGATGACATATTGCGCGACGACGACGTCGAACACCGCATCCTGAAAGCTCAGATGCTGCGCGTCCATCACCGCGAGCCCCTCGACATTGGGTAGCCTGTGCTCCGCAACGCGCGCTTTGGCTTTGCGTAGCATCGGAGCCGACAGATCGACGCCGATCAGCCGGTTCGCCAGCGAATAATCGGGCAGCGACAGGCCGGTGCCGACGCCGACTTCAAGAATGCGGCCGCCAGTGCGCTCGGCCGCCGCAATCGCCGCCTTGCGGCCGCGGTCGAAAACCGCGCCGAATACGACGTCATAGATCGGCGCCCAGCGCGCATAGGCCCTGGCAATGCCGGCGTTGTCGAGTTCAGCGCCCATGACGGCGCTGTCACGCCGCTTCCGCGATCGCCCCGAGGGCATCGGACGCATTCGCGGGGACCCACCACAGCTTCACGCCAAGATCGCGGGCAATGATGCCGGCTGTTATGTAACCGGCGCCGCCTGAGATCGCGCCGCCGGGATGCCCCGCCGAACCGGCCATATACAGATTGGCAATTGGCGTGCGATAGCCGAAATGGTTGTACATGACCTGCTCGGCATTGAATGCGCCCATGAATATGTCGCCGTGGCGCATATTGATCAGCTCGCGGGTATATTCCTTCGCCGTGTAGACATATTGCCCGATGATATTGCGGCGCGTCATGTTGGGGCAGTAGCGCGCGAAGGTCTCGATGATCTTGTCCGCGAATTCTCTCTTGAACTCCTCATAGTCCTGCCCGTTGAGCTCCGGCTCCAGCGGCATGACGTGCCAGCAATAGGTGGTGTGCTTGCCGGGCGGCGCCTGGGTCGGATCGATCACGCTGAGCGGACCGGAACCAAACTGGATGATGCGCGGCGGGCGCTTGGCCTTGACGTCCTCGAACGCGGAAGAGAGATCTTCCATCGTCTCGGCGCCGACGCTCCATTTGAGGGTCCTATTGATGTTCGGATCGAAAGCCGCGGCGGTGAACTGCGGGGCGTCGTGCAACGCCAGGTGCAAGCCGAACAGCGTCCACCCGGTATATTGAAAACGGTCGAGCTTCTCGACGAAGCGCGCAGGCAATTGCGCGCGTCCGATCATCGTCTCAAACGTTTGATGCACGTCGATCGTGCTGGCGACGAAGTGCCGAGCCCGTACCGTCCTGCCATTCGTCAATGCGATACCGGTGGCGCGGCCGTTTTCGATCGCGATACGGTCTATCGCCACTTGCGGCGCAAAGGTTCCGCCGGCGGCGATAAAGGTCTCCATCAATCCCCGCGCCAGATTGAACGAGCCGCCCTGGCAGAGCTGGTATCCGGTTTCGAGGTCGAAGGCCCGGATCACCGAGCCCATCGGGCTCGTCTTCGACAGCGTATCGGTGAGCCACGTGCCGAAAAGCGAGACCTTGAACAAAAAGAGCAGCTTGACGTGATCGTTTTCGAACAGCTCGTCGACGACATCGAGCGGCTGACGGCGGCTGATCGAAAGAAAATCGCGCCCCACGGACGTTTTCGCGAGCAGAGCTTCGCGTTCGGCCTGCGGCACCGGCTCCGCATAGCGCTCCGGAATGAGAATGCGCGCTGTGACTTCTTCGGCGCGGCGGTTCCAGTCGCGAAAGGTCTCAGCGTCCCTCTTTGAAAACCGCGCGACGTTGGCGATCGTCTCTTCGCGTTCTCTGCCGAACACCAAAGCCGTGCCGTCGCGATGCGCTTGCCCGAACTCATAGCGAGGCGTGATATATGTCACGCGATCTTCAAGACCGAGGTCCTTGAACCACGGCGTTTCGGAAATATGGAAATGATTGATCGAATGAAGATTGTGATAGAAGCCCGGCACGGTGGCTTCTTCTGTCATCAGACCGCCGCCGTATTGCAAGCGGCGATCAACAAGCAGAACGCTTAGGCCGGCTTTGGCGAGATAGCTGCCGAGCACAAGGCCGTGATGTCCCGCTCCAATGATGATGCCGTCGTAGGTCCTCTCCAAACTCTTGGCCATTGTCGTACCCCAACCCTACGATATTCGAGTGCGATGCGGAAAAGCGGATAGCGGAAATCTGTAGGGGCTCCGCCGTCAATCAGCGCGCCGCGGCAAGCGCGGCGTCGACCAGCGTTTTCGCGCGCGGCGCGGCCTTGGTGCCGGCAATGAGGCCGCCGCCGAGAACACGGGCCTGGCCTTCGGCGGCCTCATAGAACACGCAAGCTTGACCGGGCGAAACGCCATCCTCGCCGCCGGTCAGTTCGACCTCAACGCCGCCGGCCGAGCCGGCGCGCAACCATCCCGGTTGCGGCGGCCGTGTCGAACGAACCTTCACGAACACTTCGGGGCGATGCGCCAATACTTCGTCGATACCGCCGTCGCCCAGCCAATTGATATCGCGCAAGCGGATGTGGCTGGTGCGCAACGCTTCGCGCGGACCGACGACGACGCGGCGCGAGGCGGCGTCGAGCCGCACCACATAGACCGGCGATCCGGTGGCGATGCCGAGCCCGCGACGCTGACCGACGGTAAAATGGATAATTCCGTCGTGCCGGCCGAGCACGCGCCCGTCAAGATCGACGATCTCGCCCGAACCGGCGGCGCCCGGCCGCAGCCGCTCGATGATGTCGGCATAATGCCCGGTCGGGACGAAGCAGATGTCCTGGCTGTCCTGCTTATCGGCGACGGCAAGCCCGAAGTGGCGCGCCAGTTCCCGCGTTTCCGCCTTGGTGCGATCGCCGAGCGGGAAGCGCAACAGATCGAGCTGCGCGCGCGTGGTGGCGAACAAAAAATAGCTCTGGTCACGCTCGGCTTCGCGCGCGCGATAAAGCGCGCGGCCGCCGCCCGGCAGCGCGCGCGAGGCGACGTAGTGGCCGGTCGCCAGCACAGCGGCGCCGAGATCGCGCGCCGTCTCGAGGAGGTCGCGGAATTTAATCGATTGATTGCATTCCACGCAGGGCACCGGAGTCTCGCCGGCGACATAGCTCTCGGCAAAACGATCGATCACGGCTTCCTTGAAGCGGTCCTCATAGTCGAGGACGTAATGTGGAATGCCGATGCGTTCGGCCACCGCGCGCGCGTCGTGGATGTCGCGGCCGGCGCAGCAGGCGCCCTTGCGGTGGGCCGCGGCGCCATGATCGTAGAGCTGGAGCGTGATGCCGACGACGTCATAACCGGCATCTGCCAGAAGCGCCGCGGTCACCGAGGAATCGACGCCGCCCGACATGGCGACGACGACGCGCGTCGCCGACGGCCGACCCTCGATATCGAGTATGTTCGACGTCACAGCGCTGGAACTCATGGCGTTACTATAAGCGCCGCACTCCGGCTCCGCCATGGCGGCTATATCGGCCCCCCAGGCGGCAAAAACTGCCGAGCCGGCGCAACCGCTGCCCCGAGCGGTTCGCGCACCCGGCACCTAAGTCATTGAATAAAAACGTATTATCGCACGCGGCCCGGTGGCCCGCTGGTTGCAGGCAGACAACAGCTAATGTCGATTCCGGGAGTTCCCCAGTGCCGAGTATAGCGTCGGATATCGCTGTCGCAGTTTCGCTCACCGCGTCGGCGCGCTCGCAGCCGTCTACACCCAGCCAAGACAACGACGACACACCCTTCGCAGCTTGGCTCGACGCCAGCACGTCGGCGCCCGCTAATGCGCCCGGATCGGCCACCAACGCACCCGCCAATCCGGCCCAGACGCAACCGACTTCGGCGCAACAAAGTTCGCCACAGCAGGCGTCGGCACAGCAAACTGCACCGGCCAATGGGACCACCGCATGGAGCGGCAGTTCCGATTCTCCCGCCGCCACCGGCAGTGCCGGTGCCACGAGCGCGGTCGCCACGACCGCACTGGCCGCCAATACGGTTAGTTCGGCGACTGCGGACGCGAACACGCCGAGAAGCGCCGGCACGAACGACGATGCAGCGTTGGGCGTGAAGCTACGCGTCAGCACAAGCACTGCCGCGACCTTGAGCGCGAGTGCCGAGGGCACCGCCGCAGCCGTAGCCGCAACCACGGCCACGAAGGGCGCGACGGCTCGGACAACGACTGCGACGGTAACGGCGGACTCGACCGCCGCAGCGTCGAACAGCGCGGATCCCTCCGCACAGACAACGGACAATGCGAGCAACACCGCGGACTCCACCGGCAGCCAAACCGGTACGTCCCAGTCCGACGTTTCCGCTGCGAGCAATGCCGACTCGACGTTCGCGGCGCGATGGGCGGCGCGAGCGGCGGCGAACGCGCAAAGCTCAGCCACGGAAATACCGGACACACCACCCGCACCGAAAAAGGCGGCTTCGGACGACGCCGATAACGATCAAAGCGGCGGCACGGCGGCCACAAGCGACGCGGCGGCTTCGTCGAATCAAGTGACAGCGGCAGTGGCAGCCGCCACGTCGCCGGTTGCGGCGGTCATTTTGTTGAACAGCGTCGGTGATGCGACACCGGCCGCGCCCAATCCGACCGGATCGAGCGCAGCGATCGGTGAACAAACAAAAGCCCGTGCGCAAGGCGGCCTGTCACGCATCGCCGGCCAGAATAATCAGCCGGCGACGACGAGCGTCGATGCCCAGGCCGATGCGACCGCGGACCCGACATCGGCGCAGCAGCCGACGGCAGGCCATAGCGGCACCGACACGGCCAAAGCCGGATCGGCAAGTACCACCACCGGCGCGCAGTCATCGAGCAACGCCCAACTGGCACAGACCCAAGCCAGCAATGCCGCTTTCACGACGCCGCAACCCGATGCCAGCGCCCAAGCGAGTGCCGACGTCGTCACAGCGCGCGCCACCGCCGGCTCGACCTCGGCGGGCGACAGCTCGTCAAACGCACAAACCGGCGCGAATGCGGTGAAGGCGGCCAGCTCCGACCTGCCGGCGCTGGGCCTCACCGCAGCCGGCACAGCAACAAGCCAGGCCATGACGGCGACATCCGGCACGGCGGCGGCGGCCGCGGTCCCGGTTTCCGGGCTTCCAATTGCCATTGCCGCGCGCGCCCAGGCCGGCTCCAACCAGTTCGACATCCGGCTCGATCCGCCGGAGCTGGGTCGTATCGACGTGCAGCTCAACGTCGACAGCAACGGCCAAGTCACGTCCCACGTCACCGTCGACCGTCCCGAAACGCTGACGCTGTTGCAAAGCCAGCAGCCGCAGCTTGAACAAGCGCTGCAGCAAGCCGGATTGAAAACAGCCGACAACGGCCTGCAATTCACGCTGCGCGATCAGTCCTTCGCCGGTCAAAACGGCGGCAGCGGCGGCGGCACGCAACAGAGCACGGCTCAGCAGCTCTTGATTCCCGACGCCGATCTGTCGCCCGTTGACACGACGCAAATTTACTCCCGCTGGAATCTCGGCAGCGGGGTCGACATTCGCGTGTGACCCGAGATTGTCTGAGGATCGACCATGACAACGACCACGACGACGACAACGCCCACCACCAGCTCGACCAGTTCGACGGCGTCCACCGCCGCGGCCGCCGGCATCGCCGGCTCGCAACAGCTGGCGGGCAATTTCAACACCTTCCTGACATTGTTGACCACGCAGTTGCAGAACCAGGATCCGCTCGATCCGCTCGACACCAATCAGTTTACCCAGCAGCTGGTCGAATTTGCCTCGGTTCAGCAGCAGATCGACACCAACACCAACATGCAGACCCTGATCTCACTGCAGCAGACGGCGGAAGCGACGTCGGCGATGCAATTCCTCGGCGCCAACGTCACCCTCACCGGCTCGACCGCTACCCTTGCGTCCGGCTCGCCTGCCGCCTGGTCATTGAACTCGCCATCGCCGGCCACGGGCACCGTCACTATCACGAACTCTAGCGGCCAGACCGCCTATAGCGGAACGGTGTCGCTGAGTTCCGGTACTCAGAGCTATACCTGGAACGGCCAGGGCAGTAACGGCGTCACTTGGCCTGCCGGCCAATACACTTTGGCGATCAGCGCGACCAATGCCAACGGCCAAGCGGTCACCGTGTCCACGCAAATCCAAGGCACCGTCACCGGCGTCAATACCAGTCAGACCCCGCCGCAGATCACGGTCGGTGGACAGAGCTATCCCATCAGCTCCATCCAATCGATCAATAACGGCACTACCAGCAGTCTCAGCAGCCTCAACAGCAGCATCAGCAGTCTCAATACCAGCATCGCCAATCTCACCTCGCTTCTGTAGGGCTGGCCGGAGCCGCGCGGCGTCGGGCGACTAATAATGCTGCAGCACAGCCGAAAGCGATTGCCGTTAAGGCATTCTACCTACCGCGCCGGACCGCAAATACCTGCGAATGCCGCCAAATGAGCCTTTCGCTTAGGCAAATTTTAAGCGGCCCTGCGTAAGGTCAGCCTCTGTGAGTGGTCGAGTAAGTGAGAGTTGATATGACTGAACCCCATCGCCCGAGGGTCAAATACGTCATCGGGCCGGATGGCTCCCCCCTGACGATCGCCGATTTGCCGGCTCCGGGGACGAAGCGTTGGGTCATCCGCCGCAAAGCGGAAGTTGTCGCAGCTGTGCGCGGCGGATTGCTGTCGCTCGAAGAAGCGTGCAGCCGCTATACGCTCACCGTCGAGGAATTCCTGTCCTGGCAATATTCGATCGACCAGCACGGTCTGGCCGGACTGCGCACGACGCGCATCCAGCAATATCGCCAGTAACGCCCGCTTAATCGGTCTTACCGATTTGCCAACGCCGGCCCTTTGGGCCGGCGTTTTGATTTTCGTACTGCGTTTTGTGTGCACCCGCCGCGCTTTATTAACCCGACGCTAACCATCCACCGGGCAAATCTTGCCGGGTGCGGCGCCTGACGCGTCGCCCGGTGAGGGAAGGCTCGGTGCGAGGTCTCCTGGAGTTTGCCAAAACGCTCGGCGCGCCGCGCATCGCCGCGATGGGCGCCGTTACCATAGCGCTGATCGGCTTCTTCGCCTTTCTCATGCTGCGCGTGACGGCGCCGCAGATGACACCCCTGTTCACCGATTTGGCCTTGGAGGATTCCGCCTCGATCACCAAGGAGCTCGATCGCGAGGGCGTGACCTATGAGCTGCGCAACGACGGCGGCATCATCATGGTCCCGAGCGACCGCGTCGCCCGGCTGCGCATGACGCTGGCCGAGAACGGGCTGCCGAAGGGCGGCGGCGTCGGCTACGAGATCTTCGACAAGTCGGACGCGCTCGGCACCACGAGTTTCATGCAGAACGTCAACAATCTTCGCGCGCTGGAAGGCGAGCTGGCGCGCACTATCCGTTCGATCGACCGCGTCGAGGACGCCCGCGTGCACTTGGTGATGCCGGACCGGCCGCTGTTTTCCCGCGACAAGATCGAGCCGTCCGCCTCGATCGTGCTCAAAGTACGCGGCTCGCTCGAGGCGGCGCAGGTGCGCGCCATCCGCCACCTCGTCGCCACCGCCGTCAATGGATTGCGGCCGCAGCGGGTGTCGATCGTCGACGAGCAGGGTCAATTGCTGGCCGACGGCGCCGGCGACGACGCGACCGGCGGCGACGTCAGCACCGACGAGCGGCAGGCCTCTTTCGAGAAGCACCTGCGCGAACAGGTGGAATCGATCGTGTCCTCGGTCGTCGGGCCCGGTCACTCGCGCGTGCAAGTCAGCGCCGATTTCGACTTCAACCGCATCACCCAGACGTCGGACAAATTCGATCCCGACGGCCGCGTCGTCCGATCGAGCCAAACCCGCGAGGAAACCTCCGCCTCCAGCGACGGCGGCAATAACCAAGTCACCGTCGGCAATGAATTGCCCGGAACCAATCAACGACAACCGGCGCCGGCCGACCCGAATGCGGCGCCGCGCGATCAAAGCCGCAAGTCGGAGGAAATCGTCAATTACGAAATATCGAAAACCACCAAGACCGAAGTCATCGAGGGCGGCCGGCTTAATCGCGTTTCGGTCGCAGTCCTGGTCGACGGCACCTACGCCAAGGACGACAAGGGCGACGTGAGTTATCAACCGCGCAGCAAAGAGGATATCGAACAGATCGGGGCGCTGGTGCGCTCGGCGATCGGCTTCGACCAGAAGCGCGGTGACCAAGTCGAAGTCGTCAATATGCGCTTCGCCGAGACACCGGCCAACCCGATCACGGAGCCGACCGGCTGGCTGTCGGCGTTCCATTTCACCAAGGACGACATCATGCGCGCCATCGAAATGGTGGTGATGGGCGTACTTGGGCTCGTCGTTCTCTTGCTGGTCGTGCGGCCGCTTGTTCGGCGCATCATTACTCCGGAAGAGCGCGGTCTCGCGGCATTGCCGGCGGGCGCGCCGGCCGCCGACGGATTGCCGCCGCCGACAGCGGCTGCGGCAATCACCGCCGACGGCGCCGGGCAGGCCAAGCCCGCCGAGCCCAGCCCGACCGCCAAGATGATCGACATCGCGCAAATCCAAGGGCAGGTCCACGCCCAGTCGGTGCAGAGGGTCGGCGAACTCGCTGACAAGAACCCGCGCGAGACCGTCTCCATCATCCGTCAATGGCTCAACGAGAGCGCCGCGGCCTGACCGATCAACACCATGGCAGCACCGAACGTAAAAACCGATGACGACGCCGCTCAGCGGGAAATCGCCAGCGCCTTGGCGAGCCTCGCGGGCGCAAAGCCGACCGCGCCGTTGTCCGGGAAGCGCCCGCTGCGCGGACCCGAGCGCGCGGCGGTGCTGTTGCTCGCGCTGGGCGAGCAGCACGGCGGCAAGATCTGGAGCCTGCTCGACGACGACGAATTGCGCCAGATTTCCGTTCAGATGTCGACGATCGGCCCGATCGAAGCCGAGCAGGTCGAGAACCTACTGATCGAATTCGTTTCGCGCATGTCGACCTCCGGGGCGATCATGGGCACCTATGACGCAACGGAGCGCCTGCTGCAGCAATATCTACCGCCGGAGCGGGTCGGCACCATCATGGAGGAAATCCGTGGTCCAGCCGGCCGCAACATGTGGGAGAAGCTCTCCAACGTGCAGGAAGAGGTGCTCGCCAATTATCTCAAGAACGAATATCCGCAAACCGTCGCCGTAGTGCTGTCGAAGATCGGGCCGGAACATGCCGCGCGCGTGCTCGCCATCCTGCCGGAAGATTTGGCGCTCGACGTGGTCAACCGCATGCTGCGCATGGAAGCGGTGCAGAAGGAAGTGCTGGAGCGCGTCGAGCAGACGCTGCGCACCGAATTCATGTCGAATCTGTCGCAAACCCGCCGGCGCGACGCGCATGAAGTCATGGCCGAGATTTTCAATAACTTCGATCGGCAGACGGAAACGCGGTTTTTGACGGCGCTCGAAGAGGACAATCGCGAGAGCGCCGAGCGCATCAAGACGCTGATGTTCACCTTCGACGATCTGACCAAACTCGATGCCGCCTCGGCGCAAACGCTGATGCGCCACGTCGAGAAGGACAAGCTCGGCGTCGCTCTCAAGGGCGCCACCGAGCCGGTGCGTCAGTTCTTCCTGTCCAATATGTCGACGCGCGCCGCCAAGATGCTGATGGACGACATGGCGGCCATGGGTCCGGTGCGGCTGCGCGAGGTCGACGAAGCGCAAGGACTCCTCGTCAATCTCGCCAAGGACCTGGCCGCCAAGGGCGAGATCGTCATCTCGAAGACCCGCGGCGAAGAAGAGCTGATCTACTGAACCATGATCTATCCAGGCCGGATCTATTGAGGGAATGGGCAGCAACTCGAGCATGAGCGCAGTGAAGAAATTTCTGTTCGACGTGGACTTCGCCAACGACACCGGCGGCAAGCCGGCCGAGCCGGTGATCACGGTTGCCGAGCATGCGCTCAAGCTCGCCGAGGCGGAGACCGCCGCGCGCGCGCGCGGTTTTGCCGACGCGCAGGGCGATGCCGGGGTCGAATCCGGCCGCCGTATGGCCGACGCGCTCGAGCGCATTGCCGCCGGCCTGACCGTGGCAAATGATGGATTGCACGCGATCGAGACGCGACTGGAATGCGAAGCAGTCGAGGTTGCGGTCGCGGTGGCGCGCAAACTGGCGCCGGCGCTGATTGCGCACGAACCGTTCGCCGAAATCGCGGCGCTGGCGAGCGAATGCTTCCGCCAATTGATCGCTGCCCCGCACGTCGCCATACGCGTCAACGACGCGCTCTACGCCACGGCCAAGGAGAAACTCGACGACATCGTGCGCGCAAAGAGCTTCGAAGGCAGGCTGGTGGTGCTCGCCGAACCGGAGATCGCGGTCGGCGACTGCCGCATCGAATGGGCCGACGGCGGCATCAATCGCGACAGCGCCGCCGCCGATGCCGTAATCAGCGAGGCGGTAACCGGCTATATCGGCGCACGCCGCACCTTTGCCGCGACACACGAGATGCTGAGGAGATCTGAGAATGAGTGAGGACAGCAAAATCCCGCTTCCCAACCTCGAAGGCGGCGGGGCGGCGGCTGAAGCGCCGCTTGCGCCGGAGCCGGAGGGACCAACCACGCGCATCGCCTCCGATCTCGAAGCGGTGTTCGACGTGCCGGTGCAGGTGTCGGCGGTGCTCGGCCGGGCGCGGATGGATATCGGCGAGCTTCTCAAGCTCGGGCCCGGCACCGTGCTCGAACTCGACCGCAAGGTCGGCGAGGCGATCGACATCTACGTCAACAACCGCCTGGTGGCGCGCGGTGAGGTGGTGCTGGTGGAGGAAAAGCTCGGCGTGACCATGACGGAAATTATCAAGGCGGAGCGGAGCTGAGGCTCGCCGTTAGCGAAGAAGGACTAGGAAATATGCGCCTTTTGATCGTCGGCACGCTCAACGGCCAACTCACCACCGCGACCAAGATCGCGATGGACAAGGGCGCCCTGGTGACCCATGCGGCGGACAATGTCCAAGCGCTCGCGGTGCTGCGCTCGGGCCGCGGCGCCGACCTTTTGATGGTCGACGTCGCCATCAATATCCGCGAACTGGTCGCGGCGCTCGAAGCCGAGCATATCCATGCGCCGATCGTCGCCTGCGGCATCGCGACCGACGCGCGCGCCGCGGTCGCCGCCATCCAGGCCGGCGCCAAGGAATATATCCCGCTGCCGCCCGACGCCGAATTGATCGCGGCGGTGCTCGCCGCGGTCGCCGACGACAGGCGCGAACTGATCTACCGCGACGAGTCCATGGCGCGCGTGGTCAAGCTCGCGCAGCAGGTCGCCGGCAGTGAAGCGTCCGTGCTGATCACCGGCGATTCCGGCACCGGCAAGGAAGTGCTGGCACGCTATGTTCACGCCCGTTCCGGCCGCGCCAAAAAGCCTCTGATCTGCGTCAATTGCGCGGCGATTCCGGAATCGCTCGTTGAATCCGAGCTGTTCGGTCACGAGAAGGGCGCGTTCACCGGCGCGGTGGCGCGCCGGGTCGGCAAGTTCGAGGAGGCGAACGGCGGCACACTGCTGCTTGACGAAATTTCCGAAATCGAGGTGCGGCTGCAGGCCAAGCTTCTGCGCGCCATCCAAGAGCGCGTCATCGACCGCGTCGGCGGCACACGGCCGGTGCCGATCGATATCCGCATCATCGCCACCTCGAATCGGAATTTGGTCGAAGCCGTACGCGACGGCACCTTCCGCGAGGATCTGCTGTTTCGGCTCAACGTCGTGAACTTGAAAATCCCGCCGTTGCGCGAACGGCCGGCCGATGTGATCGAACTTGCCGATTATTTCGTCAGGAAATACGCCACGGCGAACGGCGTCCCGGCGCGGCCGCTTTCGCAGGAGGCACGGCGCACCCTGACGCTGAACTATTGGCCCGGCAATGTGCGCGAGCTCGAGAACACCATGCACCGCGCCGTGCTTATGGCGACCGGCGACGACATCGGGCCGGAAGCGATTTTGACGCCCGACGGCACCCGGCTCGACCAGCAGAAGAACGCGCCGGCGGTGGCCCATGCGGCCTTCGCCGCCGAGCAAGTGTCGCGCGGACTCGTCGGCCGCACCGTGGCGCAAGTCGAGCGCGATCTCATCCTGGAAACGCTGAAACATTGTCTCGGTAACCGCACGCACGCCGCCAATGTGCTTGGCATTTCGATCCGTACGCTGCGCAACAAGCTCAACGAATATTCAGCCGACGGCGTGCCGGTTCCGCCGCCGGGCGGCGGCGAGCCGCGCGCCGCGGCATAGCCGCCCCGCGCTGTTACCGGGTGCGACTACTTCGTCGCCTCGCCGCCCTCGACCATGATGGTCTCGACCTCGCCCGCGCCGTTACGGCGGAATGCCGCCGCCTCGTCGTAGTCCTGCGAGGTGAAGCAGGCGACGCCCTGCTCGAAGGTCGGAAACTCGATCACGACGAAGCGCTGAAATTTCTGCGGCCCCTCCATGATCTGAAATTTGCCGCCGCGCGCCAAAACCTTGCCGCCGTATTTGGCGATGATCGCCGGGACGCGATCGGTGTACTTCTTATACTCGACCGGATCGTTGATCTTGGAGCGCGCGACCCAATAGGCTGGCATTGCTGATTCTCCGTTTTCTGTCATTTCGGGGCTGGCGAAGCGAAGACCGCGGAATCCATAACCCGGCTCCGGGAATATGGATTCCGGACTTGCCGCTGCGCGGCAATCCGGAATGACGAACGAAATTATTCCGCAGCCCGCCTCGCGGCGATGATCTGGTCGGCGGTGCGGCCGGTGAGCTCCGCCATGTGGTCGAACTTGAACGTGAACGTGCCCGATCCGGCGGTTGCGGAGCGGATCTCGACGATGAGATCGCCGATCTCCACCTCGGGCATTTTGGCGCGGACGACGTCCCAGCCGTCCCAGCCTTCGCGCGTGTCGAAGCCGAGAATTTGGCCGCGGCGGCCGGACATCAGGGCGTTGATCTTGGCCGTGGCCTCGCTCGGGCACATGATCTCGACCAGATGGATCGGCTCGAGCAACACCGGCTGGCACTGCGGCAAGGCCTCGACAATGGCGATGCGGCCGGCGGCCCGAAACGCCATGTCCGAGGAATCGACCGTGTGATAGGAGCCATCGATCAAGGCCACGGTGAGATCGACAACCGGGAAGCCGAGCGGGCCGTGCGTGAGCGCGTCGACGACACCTTCCTCTACGGACGGTATGTAGTTGCGCGGCACCACGCCGCCGGTGATTTTGTCCTCAAATGAAAACCCCGCGCTGCGCGGCATCGGCTTGATGTCGAGCACGACGTCGCCGTATTGGCCGTGGCCGCCGGATTGTTTCTTGTGGCGGCCACGCTGGACGATGCCTTTGCGGATGGTTTCGCGGTAGCCGACGCTCGGCGTGCGTCGCTCGATGGCGACGCCGAAACGGTCGCTCAGCCGCTCGGTGGCGACGCGCAAGTGCATTTCGCCCTGGCCCCACAGCACCACTTCGTGGGTCTCGGCATTGTGCACGATGGTGATCGAAGGGTCCTCCTCGACAAGTTTGGCGAGGGCTAAGCCCAGCTTGACGTCGTCCTTGCGTTCCTTCGCGGAGATAGCGACCGCGAGCACCGGCGGATGGGGCGCGGCCTTAGCGAGCGCCGCATGGGCCTGCCTGCCCACCGACAGCGTGTCGCCGGTCTTGGCCTTGTCGAGCTTGGCGAAGGCCACCGTCTCACCGACCGTGGCGGGCCCGCGCTTTTCGTTCGACTGGCCGAGGAGCTTGAACACACCGGCGACGCGGCCGGCTTCGTCGTCGCCCGACAAGAACGTGGTGCCGTCGCTGGCTTGGCCCGCGAGCATTCGCACCACCGACATTTTGCCGCCATGCGTGGTGTTTTGCGTCTTGAGCACGTAGGCCACGGCGTCGCCGCCAGCCTTCACGCCGAGCCGTTTCGCCGTCTCGGCGATGCCCGGCGATTCATGCCGCAGCGCCTTGAGCACACGCAATACGCCGTTGGCGCGCGTGGCGGTACCCATCAGCACCGGGCAGACCATGCCGTCGCGCAATTCTTGCCGCAGATCGTCGAACACTTTGTCGCGCGGCGGCTGGATGTCTTCGAGCAATTGCTCCATCAACTCGTCGTCATGGTCGGCAAGCGTCTCCAGCATCGAGAATCGCGCCGTCTTTTCCAGATCGGCGATATCACCCTCGAGCGGCACGACCTCCGAGGCGGCGTGCTCCTTGTAAACAAAGGCGCGCTCGAGCGCGAGGTCGACGAAGCCCGAGATAAGGTCGCCTGAGAACGTCGGGATTTGCCGCAAGATCAGCTTGGTGCGCGAGGCCGGTTGCAGCAATTTCAGAACGTCATGGACGCCGGCATCGGCCTTGTCGATCTTATTGACGAACAGGATGCGGGGAATTTTCTGATCTTCAAGCTCGCGCAGGATGAGCTGCAATTGCGGAATTTTCTTCTCGTCCAGTTCGCACACCACCACCGCGGCGTCGATCGCCGGCAGCACCGCACGCATGTCGTGGGCGAATTCAACGGAGCCGGGACAATCGAGGAAGGAATAAGCGTCGCCCATGAAATTAGTGGTGGCGACGGTGAGCTCGACGCTCATGCGGTGATGGCGCGCCTCCTTGCTGGCGTCGCCAACCGTATTGCCCGCTTCAACCGTACCCTGGCGCGGGATCGCTGCGGTGCGGGCGAGAATGGCTTCAAGGAGCGTCGTCTTGCCGCTCTGGAAGGGACCGACCAGCGCGACGCAGCGTGGACCCGCCGCGCGCGTGCCGTTACCGCCGTTTGCCGCCATGACCGCCTCCCGCGGCGGTCCCGACATTCCGGCGCGGGGCCGCCTGCGAGCATCGTTTCAGGCGCGGCGGGGGCGGGTCAAGGGGCGCGACACCACGCCCGCTTCACTGTGCCAAATGTAACTCCAGCGAGCCGATGCCGGCAGCAACATTGAGCCCGACCTGCCCTTGTACCGATAACGGCTGCAATGCCACCGAGCGTCCCGATCCGCCGATGAGGACATTGGCGCCGACGCCGGCGGCGACGGTCGCTTCCGCCTGCGCTCCGGTATAGGTGCCCGACAGCATGCCGACATACCGATTGGTGCCGGCGAGCACCGTCCAAACAATTGCGCTGCCGCTGGTGAAGCCGACATCGAGACCGATCTTGGTCATGGTCCCGGCGTAAGCTTCCGGCGGGCCGTTATCCGGCTGAAAGGTGCAGCTCACGTTGCGTTGCGAGCCCACGATCATGCCGACACCGGCCGACAGCGAGCACGCGAGCTGGCCCACTTGGACGCGGTTCTGTTGCGCGTCGGCAGGCAGCGTCACCGCCAATGCCCCCGCCGCCAAGAAAGCGGCCGCAAAACTCTTACAAATCATAGACTTACTCCCCTCACCCGGCCCGCCCTTTGGGACCAGTTGACATGGATTGTAAGCGAAATTTGCGCCCGCGTCTTGCGTCTTCATCCTGCTCCAAAGAAACCCGGGGCGGATAAATTCCGTGCGCTCAAAAGAACCCCACCGACTCGCATCCCGTCCCGGCTTGGAAGCTACCCTTGGCGCGCCGTCCTGGAATATCGATGACATGTACCGAGCCGTCGCCCTGGCAGGGCACAAACAATTCGTCGCCGTGGAACGCCATGTCCATCGGCTGCGATCCGACCTTGATCGCGGTCTGCTCGCGGAATGACGGATCGATCAGGCTCACCGTATCGCTTTTGAGGCTGGTGACGGCGAGCAGGCTGTTGTCCGGGGCGTAACGCGCGATCTGCGCCGGCTTCGGCACGTCCTTGAGCACGATCTCCTCGCGCACCTGGCCGGCCGCAGTGTCGATCAGGAATAATGTCGGCTGCGCGTCGTCGACCGCGACCACGGTGCCGCCGTCGGCCGAGATGGCAATGCCGGCGAGCGGGCGCGGCGTTTTGATCTTGCCGAGAAGCTTGCGCCGCGGCAGGTCGATCACCGACACCGTGGCGTCTTCTTCGTTCTCGGTGTAAAGCCGCTCGCCGTCGGGCGCGACGATGAGGCGATGACCGTTGGTCGAGCCGGAACCGATCGCATCGACCACTTTGTTGGTCGCCCGGTCGATCACCGCGACCACCGCGCTGTTTTCGCAGGTGAGATAGATGAAGTCGTCGGGGCCGAGCTTGAGCGTATGCGGCGCGATATAGGGCCGCAGATCGATGGTATCGACCAGCGCGCGCTTGTGCAGATCGAAGACGCAAAGATAGTGCTGCGGATTGGGATTGCGGCCGTGAATGCCGTCGCCGAAAATCGGTACATAGGCGAAGCCGGTTTCCGGCACGACCAGAAGCTCGTGCACGGTGCGCGGAAAACCGTCGATCACGACCTCCGTTTCATAGGTCCGAGGATTGAGAAACAGGACTTTCGTTCCCATCTTGTCGACCGCGATGATGCCGCGTGAATTGTTGTCGTTGGCCATCGTTTCTTCCCCTAAATGCGATGACAAGCTTACCGCGTCATGCCGACGCTTGTCGCGGGTATCCACGTCTTTGCCGCGACGAGAAAGACGAAGACGTGGATGGTCGGGCCTTCGCCGCGCCAAAGCGGCTTCGGCCACGCCGGCGGGACAAGCCCGACCATGACCGTTACGATGTTCTATCTCGGGAGACTCGTCCATGACCGCCGTGGCGTCGCGTAACATAAAATTCCTCAGCCATACCGACCAGGGCGGCCGCGGCGACGGCGTGCAGGTCATGGTCAACCGTGGCTTTGCCTATATCGGCCACGGCTTTTCCAACGGCATCACCATCATCGATGTGCGCGATCCGAAACATCCGAAGCCGGTGAATTTTTTAGCCTGCCCGCCGAACACGCGCGCGCATCATCTGCAGACGCACGGCGACCTTCTGCTGGCGGTCAACGGACCGAGCGTCTGGACCATGCAGGTGAGCCAGGAGGCTTATTTCACCGGAACATCGGCGCAGGCGCTGGAAGGCCAAAAGTTCACCAGCGGATTGCGCGTCTACGATCTGGCGAAACCGGAAGCGCCACGCGAAATCGCCTTCTTAGCCCTTGGCGGCTTGGGGCCGCATCGCATTTGGTATGTCGGCGACCGCTACGCCTATGTCTCGGTTCACCTGCCGGAATTTTCCGACCACATGCTGGTCATTGTCGACATGGCCGATCCGGCGAAGCCGCAAGTCGCCGGCAAATTTTGGCTGCCGGGCATGTGGTCGGGCGGCGGCGAGACGCCGACTTGGCCCAAGGGCAAACGCTATGCGCTCCATCATGCGCTGGTCGCCGGCGATCTTGCCTATAGCGCCTGGCGCGATGGTGGACTTGCCGTGATCGACGTCGGCGATGCCGCCAAGCCGAAGCTCGTGTGCCACCGCAACTGGGATCCGCCGTTCGGCGGCGGCACCCATTCGCCGCTGCCGCTGCCGGACCGCAATCTCCTGGTCGTCGCCGACGAGGCGAACTTCGCCAATTGCAAGCTCGGCCTGCGCTATATCTGGATCTTCGACGTGCGCGAGCCGTCCAATCCGGTGAGCATCGCCACCATGCCGGTTCCGGATGAGGCCGACTATTGCAAGAAGGGCGGCAATTTCGGCCCGCACAATCTCTGGGAAAATCGTCCGGGCGCGTTCGTAAGCTCGCGGTTCATTTTTGCAACGTTGCACAATGCCGGTGTGCGCGCCTACGACATCGCCAATCCGTTTGCGCCGCGCGAGGTCGGCTACTTCGTGCCGCCGGATCCGGCGCGCATGTACGATCCGCGGCCGGACCGGCCGCAAGTGATTCAATCCTGCGATTGCTTCGTCGACGCGGAAGCGCGGATGTATGTCACCGATTCCAACGCCGGCCTCTATATTTTGCAATTCGACGGCTGACGCAAAGAGTAGAAGGGCCGGCTAACCGGCCCTACACAGCCACACCCGCGTTGACAGGGGGAGCTTGCCCTTCCACAGTACGCGGAACGAGAGCCGCCGAAGCGGCCCGTGGGGCTCATGGGGAGGATAAAATGGCGACGCTTACCGCCGGACAAATCGGGGCTGTAGTGCAGGCTGGCGCCGCACCGAGCCGCGGCGCTCAGACCATCGAAGGCTTCGTCGGCGCGGCTTTGGATGACGCGAAAATCTCGCCGCTGCATCGGCGCGTGATCGCGCTCATTGCCGCCGGATATTTCTTCGACGTCATCGATTTCACCGTGCTCGGCTCGCTCATCCCGTTCATCATCAAATCCGGGTTTACGACTCCGGCGCAAGCCGCGATCATCGGCAGCTCCGCCATTTTTGGCATGTTCATCGGCACCGCCGGGCAAGGCGAATTCTCAGACCGCTTCGGCCGAAGATTCATCTATCAGTTCAACCTGCTGCTGTTCGGCGTCTTCACTATCCTCGGCGCCTTCGCCCCGAGCGTAACGCTCTTGGTCGTCTGCCGCTTCATCGCCGGGATCGGGCTAGGCGCCGAGCAACCGTTGGCCTTCGCCTATGCGGGCGAATATGCACCCAAGCGCATTCGCGGCCGCATCCTGGCGATCGTGCATTTCATCGGCGGCGCCTGCGTGTGGCCGATCGGTACCGCGGTCGTGCTCGGTTTCGGCAGCTTGGTCGATGCTCCCGAGTATGTATGGCGCGGCGTGTGGATCATCATCGGCGTCGGCGCACTGATCGTCTGGGTGTTGCGCTATTCGCTGCCGGAATCGCCGCGCTATCTGGCGACCCACGGCAGAGGCAAAGAAGCGCTCGACGTGCTCGGGCGGCTCGGCATTGCCGGACCGAAAGAGCCACTGTCGACCGATGCCGCCAGCGATACCAAGAGCGATCCGTTCGGCGTCGTGTTCAAGATGTTCCCGACCCGCGTCGTCGCCGGCATGATCTGTTTCTCGGCGTTCTTCGGCATCGCCATCGGGCTCGGTGCCTGGCTGCCGAACATCATGAACGGCAAGGGTTTCTCAATCACCAAGTCGCTGCAATATACGCTGGCAATGAACTTCGCGGTGCCGTGCGCCAGCCTCTTCATGATGTATGCGCTCGACAAATTCGGCCGCAAGATTACGTCGGTCTGCGGCTTCATCGGCGCGGGACTGATGGCGATAGTCTTCGCCAATGCCGAGACCGCCGCCGAGCTCATGGTCGCCGGTTTCGTCATGATCTTCTTCGTTCAGGTCGCCGGCAATTCGATGCAGATCTTCGCGTCCGAGGTATTCCCCACCAACGCGCGGGCGTCGGGATTCGGCTGGGCGGCTGGCGTCGGCCGTCTGGCGACCGCATTCATCATGCCAATGATCTTGTGGGTTCAGAACGGCTGGGGCCTGACGACGGTGTTCGGCTGCCTGGCGACGTTCCTGTTCATTGCCGCGGTGTCGGTGACGCAACTCGGCCCCGAGGCGCGGCAAAAGAGCCTCGACGAAATTGCGCCGCCGACGGGGTAGCGACGACGCAATTCAGTTACGGCACCGCCCGCTGGATTGCTTTGCTTCGCGCGCAATGACGAGAGGGTGAAGTCCTACCGCAAATTTCCGCAGAAGCGCTGGATGCGCGTGCAGGCTTCTCCGAGCGCGCTGGTCGCCGTGGCATACGAAATGCGGAACGCCGGGCCGACGCCGAACGGCGTGCCCTGCACCACCGCGACGCCTTCGGCTTCCAACAACTCGGTGACGAAGTCTTCGT
>Ga0181525_10000182_pt1 | contig 57368 bp, 47 predicted proteins | sample PEATcosm2014_Bin_48_FD_121100 | JGI IMG/M metagenome (GOLD analysis project Ga0181525, IMG submission 121100) | Peatland microbial communities from MTU Mesocosm Facility, Houghton, MI, USA - PEATcosm2014_Bin06_10_metaG | ecosystem: Environmental > Terrestrial > Soil > Wetlands > Peat | place... | reverse complement strand
CCATTATAGGGACTTTGCCTCGGTAAACATACGACTGCGAGGGCTACTCAATCCGTCCGTAAGCCAAGCGTCAGAAGTTAGAGGCCAGAAGCCGGGAAAATAGAATTGAGATGAGAGAAGCCGACGCTTCTCCCGATTCCCAAAATCAGCATGTAACACCTCATAAAACTGATATATCTATGTGATAATACATAACGTACTAACAATACAGCAGAATGAATAAAAGGCGAAATAATTCGTTCCGTTTTTTGTGCTTCTTGCGCCGGCCACGATCGCACTTCTAGGTTGGCAGGCGACAAGATCTCGTACGAGCCTGTAAGGAACGTCCGGGTGGGGCGGGCGATCTTCTCGCCCGCCAAAAGGCGGTTGCCTTACTCGTTTGAGCCGGTGCTAGATCGAGGCGCGATACCGTTCGAAGGAGAGCTGCAGGGCAAACCGCACAAAGGCGAGGAGGAAGATTCAGGACCAGGGAGGAAAGTGACACTTAGCGGAATGGCTGAAAAAACGGAAAGAGGCCGGCCGCGGACGGACGCCGATCAACCCTGATCAAGAACAGTTTGCCCTATCCGCGTTCATCGGCGGCCATAGATCCCCGTGTGCGGCGCCACGGGATAAGGTGTAGGCTGGATGACCATGGACAACTTAAGTCGAAGGACGGCGCTCGGCTTGGGCGCGGCGGCATTGGGTTGCGCCGCGGGCTCCCGTTCGGCCGTGGCAGCCACACGGCCGGTGCGATTCGGCGTGCGCAGCCCACTGCCCAACGCGACTCTCAGAGAGCGGGCAACGTTGGTGAAAGAAGCGGGCTTTGATGGCATCGAACTCGGCAACGAGTGGTCGGACAAGCCGCTCGAGATGCTTCAGAAAGAGCTGGACGGAGTCGGGCTGGCGGTGAGCGCGGTAGTCGGCTCCATCCAACTGCTGAACCTGGATCCGGTGAAGCGCGCGGAAGGCATTGCTACGGACCGGCAGCGGCTCCAATTAGCCAAGGCATTGAAGGCCGACTGCATGATTGAGGTGCCGGTATTCGGGCCGAATCTGTATCCGGACCTGTCTCCGGTAATGAATTCGCGAGAGATCGAGGAGCGGCTATTGGTGGCGGGATTGAAGGAACTGGCTGCTGACGTTGAACGCAGCGGAGTGACGCTGTTGCTCGAGCCTTGCAATCGCAAAGAGACTCACTTCATGAACCTGCAAAGCCAGGCTGCGCAGATTATCGAGCGGGTGGGCTCGCCCGGCTTCGGGATTTTGAGCGACTTCTACCACATGCAGTTGGACGAACCGAACATCGCGGCTACGCTGGCGGAGTTCGGCAAATACACGCGGTACGTGCACCTGGCTGACGGCGAGCGGCGTACCGAGCCCGGCTCTCTTCCGTTTGACTACCGGCCCGGTTTCCACGAATTGAAGAAGTGGGGTTACTCGGGATGGCTCACAGTCGAGTCGAAAGCCAGCGACACACCGGATGCCGCGTTAAAGCGGGCCCTCGTCTACCTCAAGCAGCAGTGGAGCGAGGCCTAGTCGAGGCCCTCGGCCCCAGGCGTCAGCTTGGGGCTGGCGCGGGAGAAGGGGATAGCCCCAACCCGACGCATGGAGCTCGTGGCAGAAGCTAGGATTGCCGCCCACCCCTCACGACTGACTCGTCGCCGACCAGACACCCGGGCCGCGCAGCGCAAAGTTGGCGACATGGCCGGCTCGGGCCGCTGCCACGCCAATCTCGATAGAAGCGTTGGGTAGTTTGCGGGATTCGATGCAATCGAGGAAGTTGATCATGTGGTCAATCGCGCCATCCCGCTGCGAGCGAACTTCGAGCCTGGGTTTGTCGACTTCGAAGTTTTCGCTGTAGGAAGGCAGCTCGTCGTAGACCGCGAATCCGCGCCGGTGCAGACGGAGCGCGCCTTTCGTGCCGCGGAACATCAGGCCGCCGCCTTCGAGGTAGCCCAGCAGTGCACAGTCGAACTCGACGATGCTCGAGGGGTATTGGAGGGCTGCGCTCATGGTGTCGGGAGTCTGGCGGTGCTGGAGAATCGCCTTGGTGCCGGAGCCGGTAGCGCGGGAGGGCATGTTTTCTCCGGTGAACCAATGCACCACGTCGACCCAATGAATAAAGAGATCGGTCATGGCGCCGCCGCCGAAATCCCAGTACCAACGCCAGTTCGAGTATTGATCCGAATCAAATTCGCGATCCGGCGCGGAACCAAGGAAGAGCTTCCAGTTGAGCTTGGAAGTGTCGATGTGTGACGTCTCGGACGGATGCAGAAGGTGGTTCTGATACCAGTAGGTGCGGACAAATGTCACTTGCCCGATCTGGCCCGAGTTAATCAGTTCACGAGCCTGAAAATAGTGCGGCCAACTGCGCTGCTGAGTGCCGGTCTGTACCACTCTGCCGGAAGCATGAACGGCCTGGATCAGAATGTCTCCCTGCTCAATGGTGTGGGTCACCGGCTTCTCGCAGTACACATCCTTGCCGGCTTGAACCGCGGCGATGGTGATCGGCACATGCCAGTGGTCCGGCGTCCCGATGACGACCGCATCGATGTCCTTACGGTCGAGAATGGCCTGGTATTGCTCGCCGGTTTTGGCGTTGTTCGCGTATTTGGATTGAGCTTCGAGAACATGCGGCTCATATACGTCACACAGCGCCACAATATCGTTTCGACCGACTTTGTTCAGCACGCTGAGCAGATACTGGCAGCGCGATCCGGTGCCGATGGCCCCGATACGCACGCGCTGATTGGCGCCCAGGATGCGGCTGTAGGAGGCGGCGGTGGCGGCGGCTGTTCCAATGAAGAGACGGCGATTGAGTTGGCCCATGTAAGTGATCCTCCGGCTATCATACAGGGGCCGTGATGGCAAGGCTTTGGCGGCCTGTGAACAGGCTGTCGTGGCACAGGCTTCAGCCTGTGAAGAAGTGATGGGCGCCGGGCGCAAAGTGGGCAAACGAATTCTTCTAACTACCTGGGGATCGTTCGGCGATCTGCACCCATTTCTCGCGCTGGCGCTCGAGTTGAAGCGGCGCGGCCACAAGCCGCGAATTGCAACCTGTGGCTTGTACCGCGAAAAAGTGGAAGGCGAAGGAATCGAATTCGCAAAGCTCGGTCCCGATATTGCCGCCGTGCTCTCAAGACCCGAGCAGGTTCGGCGCCTGTTTCATCCCACCCGCGGTTCTGTGTATGTTCTTCGTGGCTTGGTGTTGCCTGCGCTCAGAGAGCAATGGGAGGGCGTTCGGCAATGTGCGGCGGATAGCGAGCTGATCGTCACTCACAGCGTGACCTTCGCCAGCCACTTGTTCGCTGAGCGGAAGAGGGTTCCCTGGATCTCGGTGGCGCTGCAGCCATCGATGTTTCTTTCGCGTTACGATATGCCGCGACTGCCTCAGCTCGAACTTCTACGGCGCGCGCCGGGTTGGGCTAAACAAGTCGGATACCGGGCGGGCATGGCATGGACGCGGCGCTGGTTCGGCGAGTACGACCGCTTGCGGGCGGAAATTGGATTGCCCCCGACGGCAAGGAATCCGTTCTTTGAGATGCAATTTTCGCCGCGCGGCACGTTGGCCCTGTTTTCGCCGCTGTTCGCTTCGCCGCAGGCCGACTGGCCGCCGAACGTAACGGTTACCGGCTTCCCATTCTTCGATCGCGAGGATGCCGCGCGTTCCTCGCTGAGCCCTGGCATGGAGACATTTCTGGCAAGTGGAGCGCCCCCGCTGGTGTTTACGTCCGGCTCGTCGGCGGTGATTGAGCCGGACAACTTCTTCGAGGTCAGCCTGCGAGCTGCCCGCGCGCTGGGACACAGGGCTGTGCTCCTGGCTGGGGCAAAGCACGAGAATCGTCTGGCATTGCCGGATGGAAAAGATTTCGCGATCTCGGCCTATGAGCCGCACTCGAAGCTGTTTCCGCGAGCGGCCGCGATCGTGCATCAAGGCGGCATCGGCACCACGGGGCAGGCGCTGCGATCGGGTGTGCCACAGCTGGTGGCGGCGGTAAGCCACGACCAGCCGGACAACGGCGACCGAGTGCGGCGGATAGGCGCCGGTGATTGGATGCCGCGCGAGCAGTACCAGTTTGCAAGGGCAAGAGAGGCCATCGCGAGAATACTCGGTGACGGATCGATGCGCGCGGCCGCGCAAAGCGTGCGAGAAGCCGTCGGAAAAGAGACAGGAGCCACGACTGCGTGTGACGTGATCGAGAGCCAATTCCGCGTTTGACTAAGACGCATGGCCCCGCCGGATACGGCGCAACCCCGATCCGTTTGCGCGGGCAACGCAAAGTTTGCATCACTGAGCGCAAGAAATGTCTGGAATGTTGCTCGGGGGCAAGTCGTTCTTTCAAAGGAATTAGCGCAAGTGCCTTCCAGTTAACCCAAGAACGGCCTGAAAACAAACATTACCAAAGGGTTGGGGCGATGTTGCCATAAACGTGCGAGGGCCACGGGCATGCTGGAACGTGGCTTGCCGGTTCCCACGGCTCATACGGTTTCCAAGCCGGTTTTATGGCGATCGCCGCCACGTACTTTCGTACCTGAGCGACCGTCAGCATTCACCCGAGGTGACTGCCATCGCGAAACACGTCGATCGTGACAACGCGGACTTCCGCGCTCTGGCGGCATGCCTCCAATCGAGCTGTGGGCGAAGCGAGGTTCTGGGTCATCGAGCGCAAAGGGCTTTCAATGGGTTGGGTGAATTCACCCACGAACCTGAAAATGAAGGCGAAGGCCTTGGAGAGGGGAGCGCGGCGAATTGGTAGAGGAATTAACGAGAAGGGCCTGAATCGAAGGGTATCGGCAAGCGCGGCGGCGGACGGGGCGACTTGCCGTCAACGTGCAGGATGCAGAAGCGAGTTGGAAGGTGACGGAAGGGTTGTTCCTTTTGGTTACTGAGAGTGGTTTTGATCGCGGGATAGAAAATTGAAAGTGCTGCTTGTCGGGTAGGTGTGATAGGGGTGGCATCTAGCTTGGTGAGAACCACGGCCTGAAGGCCGTGCCACAAGGCTGCAGCACCACAGGCTGGCAGTGGGTGCGCGTCAGGGGGCTTGAACGACTATGAACCACGAGCGTTCAATAACAAAAGTTTGGCGTAGACGGGCAGCCATTTGGGCAATCTGGGCCACAGTCGGGACGGCTACGCTTCCGCTATGCAGCCAGATCGAGAAGTCCATTCAAGGTGATAGCGAGAAACTCGGCGAGGTTGGACGCGGGCTTGGATCGATTCCCGTGATCAGCGAAGGCGGGCGCTCACGAGGAATCGCGGTCTACAACGACTATGGCTTCCCGCCCACGTCGCTGGCGTATTACTTGGACCAGGCTGAGGCCAACTCTATTCGGCCGGGCCTCATCGTGACGATTACCGGCGCGTCGTTTGCGAGCGACGGTACGGTTAGGGCAGCGCTAACCGTGACCGACAAAATTGGTTTACCGCTCGACATCGCCGGAGTGAACACTCCCGGAAAAGTCTCAATCAGTTTCGACGTCGCGACCATTCCGAACGGGCAGCAACAGTATGTGAACTACATTTATTCGACGACCAGCTCTGGCTATACCCAGGCCGGGTCGGAATCCACGGGTGTTTTTACGCAGACTGCGCCGGGCGCGTATATCTACACATTCGTGAACAAGGTTCCGCCGACATTCGATCCCACGGCAACCCAAACCGTGGCAGCTTGGGCCAGCCGAAACTTGACTTCATTCAATCTCGGCACGGAGTATTCGAATTCGGTGTACAACTGGGTGCCGAACGGCTCACCGGTGACGCATATACGCGATGTTGTTGAAACTCAGTCGTGCAACCAGTGCCACGACCCGTTGAGCGCGCATGGCGGATCGCGCCAGTTGGTGACGGTGTGTGTGACGTGTCATACCCCGCAGACCTCGGACGTGAACGGAACCACCGTCGATTTCAAGGTGATGATCCACAAAATCCACATGGGATCCAGTCTGCCGAGCGTGATCGCCGGCGGCAAGTACAGCATTATCGGCTACATGGGCTCAATTAACAACTTCTCGACGGTCATCTTCCCTTCAGACATTCGAGATTGCACCAAGTGCCACACGCCGACCGCAACCCAGGCCACCTTTTACATGATGCCGGAACGGGCAGCTTGCGGCTCGTGTCACGATAACGTGAACTTTGCCACCGGCGCCAATCACCCGGGCGGAATTCAAGCGGATGACACAAACTGCGCCCTGTGCCACATTCCGCAAGGGACGCAGGAATTTGACGCTTCGATTATCGGAGCGCATACGATTCCAACGAACTCGACTCAATTGCACGGTGTGCAGTTCAAGATCTTGAGCGCAAGCGGCGGACCGGGGACGCCTGTGACGGTGAATTTCACCGTAGCCGACAAGAATGCCAACCCGCTGGCGCTTTCGGCGCTAACTTCCCTTAGCGTGATCTTTGCCGGGCCGAACACCGACTATCCAAGTGAAATCACGGAAAGCGCGCTCGGAGCTGCCGGCAGCAACGGAAACTACACCTATGTGACGGCTCATACGCTCCCGGCCACGGCCTCGGGGAGTTACACGGTAGGCATAGAGGGCTATAGCACGGAAACCATAAATGAAGGCAGCGCCGGTAACGTGGCCGTTCGAGACGATGCCTTGAACCAGGACTTTGCGTTTTCGGTCGAAGGGTCGCCGGTAATCGCCCGTCATGTGGTAGTAGAGTTAGCGAACTGCAATGCGTGCCACACGCAGTTGTCGGCGCACGGCGGCATCCGCAACGAAGTAACGCACTGCCCGCTGTGCCACAATCCGAACGGCACGGACACATCGGAGCGACCGGCCAGCCAGGACCCGCCGCAAAGCATTAATTTCCGGACGCTGATCCACAAGATCCACTCGGGTGTTAATTTGACAAATCCGTATGTCATTTATGGCTATGGCGGATCGGTTAATAACTTCAATGGTGTTTTGTTTCCAGGCAACCTGGAGGATTGTGCGAAGTGCCACGTAAATAATTCTGAGCTGCTGCCGCTGCCGGCCGGTTTGCTGCCGGTTGTCACGCCGCGCGACTACCTGAATCCAACTTTACCTATCACAGCTTCCTGCGTGTCATGCCACGACAGCGAGTCTGCCTCTGCGCATGCCCTGGCCAACACCACAACGCTTGGCGAGAATTGCGTCGTTTGTCACGGCGAGGGCGCGGCCTACGCGGTTGACCGGGTACATGCTTACTAAACCAAGGAGAGCCGGCGTAACGGGCTTTGCGCTGGCGCTTCTCTTCTCTCTGGCCCTGACTTGGGGACAGGAAGCCCCAAAGAAAACGGCGGAGCCCGCGAAAGCGACTGAGCCGGCCGCAGTGGCGGAGCCCGCGAAAGCGACTGCTCCCAAGTATGTGGGGGAGGAAGCGTGCGCCGCATGCCACACCGATATTGCCAAAGCATTCCAGAAAAACGCGCACGCGGCGATCGGTGGGTCAAAGGCAACCAAGGAGTGGGAAGGGCAGGCCTGCGAGGCATGTCACGGGCCGGGGGCCAAGCACGCGGATTCGGCCGACGCGGCCGATATTCAAAACCCCAAGAAGCTGCGGGTGCAGGAAGCCGATGCGGTGTGCTTGAAATGCCACGCGTTGAGCGACATGCACGTGAATCAGGCCGGGTCGGCGCATGAGAAGAACGGCGTGTCGTGTGTTTCGTGCCACTCCATGCACAAGGGAGCCGAGGCGCTGCACCCCAGGAAGTTCGCTACCATCAACAACCTCTGCGGCTCATGCCATATGACCGTGATGGCGAAGTTTCGCGGCCCTTACGGCCATCGCTTGACGCAGAACGCCATGTCGTGCGTGGATTGCCATAGCCCGCACGGCGCGCCCTTACCGGCCTCGATCAATGCGGCGTTCGGCAATGAGGAAGTTTGCCTGAAATGCCACGCGGATATTCGCGGCCCGTTTGTTTATCAGCACGCGCCCGTGAAGCTGGATGGCTGCACGAATTGCCATGTGCCGCATGGCACCAGCAATCCAAAAATGCTGGTGAGGGCTCAGGTTCAATATGTGTGCCTGGAATGCCATGCGAACTTTCCGCCGAATTTCAGCGGCAAGACCTCAAATCCAACGCTCGGCGTGATTCCCAGCTCTATCCACAACTTGGGAACGGCTCAGTTTCAGAACTGCACGATCTGCCATGTGAAGATCCACGGATCGAATTTGGATAGGACATTCCTGCGATGAGACGCCTATTATTCGTGGTGTTCTGCGCGCGGTTGTTCGCCGCACAGCCAGACGACCCGGGCGCGCCGCAACCGCCGCCTGCCGCTCCGGCTCCGGCGCCAGCGGCCACTCCAGCGCCAGCGGCCACTCCAACGCCAGCGGCCACTCCAACGCCAGCGGCAGCAAAGCAAAGTCCGCCAGTGGGAGATTCGACGCAGAGCGATTCGACGCCGAACGATTTGACACAGCCTGATTCGCAGACCGCGGACCCCAGTTCCAACCTCAGCGGCAGTATCGATATAGGCTACCGGTATCGATCTGATGTTGCCGGCAGCAATGATGCCTACCGCACCGTTGTGAACCTCGGCAGCGGCGTCAAGGTGTTTGGCGCCGACCTGGTATTGATCGATCCGGCCCACCAGCTTTTTGACCGGTTGGAAGTGCACGGAACCAACTGGTGGGATCCGTATAACACGATTCGGGCAAGCATGAGCCTGAAGAATGTTTATTCACTTACCGTGGATTACCGGGATATCAACTACTTCAACTTTCTGCCATCCTGGGCCGACATCACGGTGGGGCAGGGAATCTATCTGAACCAACAGTCTTTCGACATGCAGCAACGAGCGTTTGATTCGGAGCTCGATCTTTATCCCGGCCACGTTGTGCAGCCGTTCTTCGCGGTTGGACACTACTCGAATAATGGGACGGGCATATCCGATTACGCGGTTTATAGCAACGAGTATGCGCTTCCGTATAACTCGCATTACGGAACCAACGATTTCCGGGGCGGTGTTCATTTTGCCTTGCCGCGGTGGCACGTGACGCTGGAGGGCGGAGGGACGACTTACAAGAGCGAAGACGATTTAGAGTATTCCGGAGCGACGTTTACGGGAAACAGAACCACGACCTACTTAGGCCAGACACTGTCGATCACCCAGGCCGAGCAGCTGTATTTGGCGAATGGCGATAGTCAATACGTACGCGGGATCTTTACCGGCACCCCGGTCGCAGGTCTGGACTTTGCAGGCCAGCTTTCGTATTCGCAACCAACGCTGACCACAAACTATACGGAGGCCGCGCAGGGTAATTTTGCGACCGCCGATGGGCTTGGTTTTGTCTCCGCGATCAACAATCTGTTCACCGCTTTTGGCCAGCAGCCGCACTTGTCGGGAAGCTTGTCCGCTGAAGAGCGGCCTTCGAAGCGGTTGCGCCTTATTGAATCCATGTCGTTTGACCGCCTGCATAGCTCCGGGCAGTTCGACGGCGCGGGTTTTGACGGGGACCAGTTCGTGGACAACTATCTCCAGGCAGACCTCAGCGTCCTAGCCGACGTCACCAAGTGGCTGCTGTTACGCGGCGGTTTCCGGTACGTCTCGGGCGAATCGGAAGTTCCCGCGGCCCTGCTCGAGAACTACATCTATGACACGGGTCAAATGCGGCGCTCGGTGCTGCTCGCAGGCTTTCGGATTATACCTTTCCAGAAGGCGTCGGTGACTTGGGATTTTGAGAAATCCTTTGGCGTCAGTACGTACTTCCTGACAAGCCTTGCAGACTACACGAAGTCGCACGTCCAGGCACGCTACAAACCCTTCGAAAAACTGCAATTCAGCTTCGACAACCGGATGTTATATAACTCCAACCCGGTTGCGACCACTGCGAATTCATACAGCGATCTTTCAAGCTCGGCGTCTGTCGCTTTTGTTCCTAACAAAGAGTTCGCGATTGTGGGAGACTACACGCGGTCGGCGTTTTCGTCAAGTTACGGCTATATCGAGCCGCCATTCTTGACAAACGCCGTTTCCAATTACGACGAGCGGGCACACACCGCGTCCGGCGTGCTCGAACTCGGGCTCCCCAAATGGACGGGCTTTCGACTGGCAGCGGGCGGCTCTCTCTTCATTTCGTCCGGCACCCGGCCGACGAGTTACTATCAACCAGTGGCTCGCCTCTCAATCCGCATTAACCGCCATGTCGACTGGAAGAGTGAGTGGCATTATTACGGAATGAGCGAGCCGTATTACGTCTATGAGGGTTTCCGGGCGCACACCTTCGCGTCGGGCCTTCGAATTTCGTTTGAATAGAATGAAGGCCAATTTGGCTGGCAAATCCGATATGTCCACAAAGATCGCGGAAGAATGAGCGAACCTCGATCATTAGCCACGCGGCTGCAGAACATAGTATCTCCAGTGGTTTATTTGTCAAACAACTGGACCAGCCGTGTGGGTATCTTCCTGGTCACCGGGGCCGGCGTCTCGTGGCTGTTTCTTCTTCCCATTATTTTCACCGGGGCGCCGAACGATCCGTACATTGGGCTGCTGGTCGTCTTCGCCCTGCCCATCGTCTTTTTCACTGGCCTTGTTCTGATACCGATCGGGATCTGGATCGAGCGCCGGAAAGGAAAATTCGCCGAAGGCGCCATTCCGGCCTCGTTTCGGAAGATATCGCTCGACAACCCTCAAGTCCGGCAGTTCCTTCTTTTCGTGTTCGTGGCCACGGCTGTCAATGTACTGATCGGCGGCCAACTGACGATGCGAGCGGTGGACTACATGGAGCAGGTCCAGTTCTGCGGGCAGACGTGTCACACGCCGATGCAGCCCGAGTACACGGCGTACCTGCGTTCCAATCATGCAAAGGTTGCATGCACGGAGTGCCATGTGGGACAAGGCGCGCAAGCGTTTCTTAAGTCGAAGATTTCAGGGATGCGCCAGTTGGCGGGAGTGATGACGGGAATATACGATCGTCCCATTCCATCTCCCGTGCGCGAGCTGCGGCCGGCTTCGCAAATCTGCGAACGGTGCCACTGGCCTTACCGCTTAGCCGGAGACATGTTTCTGGTTCGGACCCACTATGCCTCCGACGAGCAGAACACTCCGGCGACAACGGTGGCGCTGATGCGAGTTGGAGGGCAGAACTGGAAGGGGACGGTTGGGATTCACGGGAAGCACTCCGAGGGAGGCGGCCGGATGGATTACATTGCCATCGATGACCACCGGCAGGTAATACCTCAGGTGACCTACACGGGTCCGGACGGCAAGGTGACGGTGTACAAGGCTACCGACGTAAAAGCGACTGCGGCGCAGCTTGCCGCGGGCGAGCACCGGACGATGGATTGCATAGATTGCCACAACCGGCCGACGCACGTATTCGAGCTGCCGGAGGCGGCGGTGGACAAGCAGATACTGAACGGGCAGATCAGCGCCAGCCTTCCGTTTATTAAGAAGGAAGCCGTGGAAGTGCTGCGCCGCGAATATCCGAACCGCGACGTAGCGGCCCGCGAAATTGCGAATGCGCTGCAGAGCTTCTATCGAACGAAATACCCGCAGACGGATCCCGCTGCCCTGCGGCGCGCCGTTCAGGCGATCGAGGCGACCTATGCCGGAAACGTGTTTCCGGACATGAAGGTGACCTGGGGCACGTATCCGAATAACATCGGCCATATGGACTCGCCGGGATGTTTTCGATGTCACGACGGCAATCACGTAAGCGCGGATGGCAAGAAGATCAACGACGATTGCGGCGCCTGCCATGACCTGTTGGCGGTGGATGAGCAGAATCCGAAGATACTCAAGGACCTGGGCCCGAGTCTGCTCGGCACTGGTACAGGCGCAAACTTACAGTAGGACAGACACGTCTGCAGAAATGGGGACGGGGCAAACATGAATTCGTCCCACACGATCATGTAATTGCGCTGCGCGCCACTACAACGGGGCTGATGGCGCTGGCAGTGATAACATGGCTTAGAGCGCGTTAGGTGAAGGCGCGGGCAGGGAACCGGCCGGCGAAAAACCTTTAGCAAAACGCAGCACACGGGCCGGTAGCTCAGTTGGTAGAGCATCGCACTTTTAATGCGGTGGTCGCGGGTTCGAATCCCGCCCGGCTCACCATTTTAGAGTTCAAGTTTAGAGTTCAAGCGTTCCCTGAAGGTACAAGCGTGCCCTGCCGCCGATCTTCACTCGATCGCCGCAGATTGTGCACAGCATATGTCCACCGCGGACGCTGAGTTGTTGCGCCCGCAATGTGTCCTTACCCAGTCGCCGCGCCCAATATGGGGCGAGCGTGCAGTGTATCGAGCCGGTGGCGGGGTCCTCGTCGATGCCGACCGCTGGTGCGAACAACCGGCACACGTAATCCACGTCGCCCTGGCCGGGAGCCGTAACAATCGTTCCGCCGATACCGACGTCCACTTTGGCAAGAGCGGCCATATCGGGCGCGAGCGCTCGCAGTTGCTCAGCGCGATCCACCACCACGAGGTAATCACGCGATTTCATTACTAGCGCCTCTTTCAAACCCAGGGCTGGCAAGAGTTCGGCCGGCGTCTCACATGGTTGGGGCGGCCTGGCGGGAAAATCCATTTCAAAGCCGTCTTGGTTCTGAGCGATGGTCAAGATGCCGCTGCGGGTATGGAAGCGAACCGGCCACAGGTTGTGCTTCCGCAGCGCGAGCACACAGGCGGATGCCAAGGTCGCGTGCCCGCATAGATCGTCCTCGACTTGGGGAGTGAACCAGCGCAAGTCGAAATCGCCGTCCGCGCGAGGAACCACAAAGGCGGTCTCGCTGTGCCTGTTCTCGGCCGCAATTTTCTGCATGATGCTATCCGCCAGAAAAGCGGGCAGGATGCAGACCCCCGCCGGGTTACCCGCAAAGAGCTCACCCGTGAATGAATCAACATGGTAATAGGGAATCGCCAAGCCGTGCTCCTCTAGACCGCTAGATTCCTCAAAGAAATGGCAGTGACGCGAAGCCGGTTTACTTTTTTTCTGCTTCGAACTCGCTCGCCCCATAGAGCGCCGATTCCTTCGGGATGGGCTCGTTCCAGATGTAAAAGCTGAACCAGTCGCGATTGGCTTCGAGCAACGCCTGCTGCGATTTGGGTTTATTGACTCCGTGGCCAAATCCCTGATACAAGATCAGCCGCGCGGGCACACCCTGGTCCTGCAATCCTCGATATAGCTCGAAGCTGTCAGGCACCGGCACACGCTTGTCGTTGCTGCCCTGCTGAATCAGCGTCGGGGTCTTCGCCTGCTTGATGGTGGTAATGGGCGACGTCTTGGCATATACCTCCGGATCGTCCCACGGCGTGCCGTGCAGATACTGACGGGTGAACGGAGTAATATCGGTGTTCACGTAGTAAGTCACCCAATCGCTGATTCCAGCTCCTACTGAAATTGCCTTGAAGCGATCTGTATGCGTAGTCAGGAAGGCCGAGATGTACCCGCCCTGCGACCAACCCATCGAGCCCATCCGGGTTGGATCCACCATTCCCTTTGCGATCAGCGAATCCACACCGCTCATCACATCCCACATATCGCCCACTCCCAGGTTCCGGACGTTCAGGGCGCGGAACGCCGCCCCATACCCCGCGCTGCCTCGGTAATTCGGTTCCAGCACCAGCGCCCCCTTGGAGAGAAAAAGTTGCACCGGATAGGCATATTCAGTCGGCGACAGAGTTGGAAACGAAGTGCCTGTGGGGCCGCCATGAATTGCAACCAGTAGCGGATATTTTTTGGTGGCATCGTAGCCGGCGGGTTTGTGCAGAATTCCTTCAATCGTAGTCCCGTCTTGACTTTTCCAGGAAATCACCTCCACCGTGCCCAATTCCCAATCCTTGACCTGTGCGGTGATGTCGGTGAGTTTTCGCGGCGCAAAAGCTGAAACTGGCGAGACGTACAGCTCTTCCATATGCGTCGCGTCGGGCGCAATGAATGCCATGGTTTTGAAGTCTCTTGTGAGTGACCCGCCGAGTAACATAAGAGTATCCGGCGAAGTGAGTCGATGAATCTCGCGCGACGCAGGATTCACGCGAAACAGATGGATGCTGGTTTTCTGCTCGGCGCCAAAATAGACGCCGTCTGGCCCCCAGTCGATGAGACGTGGATTTTCATCGAAGCCACCCGTCAGGTCTGTGACATCGGCTGGCGTTGTGGCGGGCTTGGAGAGCGCTGTTGCCAGATCCACAACCGCAATATGCTGGTTTTCGTAGTAATAATACTGCTGTGCCAGAGCCGTAGAGAACGCAAGTTGTTTCCCGTCGGGCGAGAAGGTCGGCGACGTGTCCGGTCCAGGCAGGGCTACGATTTTCTTCACCGCGTTATTCTGCGCCAAATCGAGAAGATAGATATCCTGCTCGCCGCTGAATGCCAAAAGCGGGTTTTTCGAAGCGCTGAACGCAATCTTAGTGGAGTCCGGCGACCAGGCAAACGAGCTGATATCCAACGAGGCGTCCGACGTGAGCTGCTTCGCAGTCGCCGGAAGATAGCTCTGGGCCGCTGTGGCAACATCCACCAGCCATAACTGGTGCTGCTTGTAGTCCTTTTCAAACACTTCGTACTCACTGTACTTCTCCTTGCGATCCTTTCCCGCTTTCCCTTCCGGAGGGTTGGCTGTTAAGGCAATCGACTTGCCGTCGCGCGACCAGTGAAAGCTGTCGACATCCGTCTCCGTCTTTGTCAATTGCCAGGCTTCGCCGCCCTCCGGCGAGATCAACCAGATTTGACGGTCTGCGGGTTTTCCGGCGTTAAGTTCGCCGTCTTTGCCCTCCTCCTTCTTCTTCTCTTCCTTCTTTTCGGCCGCATGCGGTTCAATCGCGGACGCCTCCCGCTCGGTGACAAATGCCAGCCAGCGCCCGTCCGGCGACCACTCTTGCTGGCCCGCTGATTTCTTTCCCCTCGTCATCTGAAAGCTGGTCCCTGTCGCCACGTTCATCAGCCACAACTGCGATACGTAGGCATTGTCCTTCCAATTCGTCTCACGCATTTGGTAAGCCACGAAGCGCCCCTCTGGGGAAATCTTCGGCGAGCTGATGGTCTTCAGGCTCAACATCTCATCGAGCGTCGGTGTGTGCTTCACCTGCCCGGACAAGAGAGCGGGCAGGGCAAGAAAAAGCATGGATCGTGGCGCGGACTTCATAGCAGCCTCCTCAGATCTGGAAACAGTGCTGATTTTAGCTTGGAGCGGATCGGGGGTAGGCCGGATGGAACAGCGTTTACCTCCTCCCCGCTGGTGACACACCAAGTCACGTCCGCCTCCAGCTCGTGCCGGCGCAGTCGTTTCTGACCGTGTCTACGATGCGTCCTGCGGGCGATAGCCGTGCGTCAACAGCAACTGCCGCGCCGATTCGGCCCCATCCGACGAAACATAAAAATACGCCCCAGTCAGCTCCCGACGAAACAGAAACCCTCCCAGGTACGTACCGGTCTCGACCAGATAATCGATTTCGTTCGCAGTGAGAAGCTCCTCGATCTTCAGCGACTCGCGTAACCGGCGCGCCAAATACACCAGAGTCAATTCCGCGTCGGTAAAGAAATCGGGCTCCCTGCGCATTTGTCCAAACGTAACAAAGTGCAGCGGCTGGCCGCGCAACCTCAGGCAGGTCTGCCTTCAGCCTGATCCCGGGCCGTTCAAAACTAAATGGCAGGGAGGGCTCCGAACGGGCGCCCAACCTGCCGGAATAGTACGCTTACCGCTAGAAGGCCGATCCTTGGGCAGGGTCTGCTGTCTCAGACGATGGCATTTCCGAGGCAAGCGCGCAGCCTTTGTGGCCGCAGTCGCAGGAAATCTCGACTTCTTCCTTTCCAACATCTTCGCAGTATTTGCTGCAGAACTCATCACCTTCTGCAACCGTGCAGCTGCAGGCTGGATGTGCACACTGTTTTACATTCTTTTTCATATAACTTACCCTCCAGATACTCTGACTGACTTACTTGCTGTGGAAAGGAGATGCTTCTCCTTCCCAATTACCCGATTTTTTGGACCGTGAGTCGATCGATCACTCTGAGGACGCCGTGGGTCCGGCGGGCAACCCCATCGGCTTCCCTCTTAGCGGCGGCCGACTCCACCTGGCCTCGCAGAACGACGACCTTGTTCGAGACGTCGACGTGAATCTTAAACGCCTGCGTGCCGGCGCCAGTGGCGAGTTTGGCCTCGATTTCTGTGTAAAGCCAGGCGTCATCGAGCGATTTGCCTAGCTTATCGCCGACCGCTTCGGCCTTGGTGCGCGCCTCGTTGGCCATGTCCCGCGTGTAGTGGCTCCGGGAGACTTCCGCCGGCTTGACCTCGATATTGTCTGTTAGCACCAGGCCGGGACTCGTCGACTTTGCCAACTGAACTGCCTTCGTCCGCAGGGCTTCAGAAGGCACCGTACCTGACAAGGTGACCTGCTTGTTGTCCACGCTTACTGTGATGTTTGCATTCGCGGCCTGTAGCTGCGGGTCGGAGGTGAGCTTTGCCGCTATGGCTTGCTTCACGTCCGAATCGTTCGAGCCAGCCGCTCTGGTTTGTGGCCCGCTGGTTTGTAATCCATTGTTGGCGCACCCGGACAGAAGGAGCACTCCGAGTACAGAGAGCGCAGTTGCGAATCGCATAATTCCCCTCCTGTTCCTGTAGATTCTGCTCTCGTGGATTCGTTACTCCCACACAGATCAGGTAATTCCAACCACGCAAGATTTCCTGTTTCTGATGCAAAGATTGCGTGTCCAAGCGCCAGTGAGATACTCAGATCGGCCGACTTCCGAGCACTTTGCCCTCTTTGGCCCTTCAGGTGCTTTTACAGTTCAGAGACTTGGCCTCGGTCTGAGGCAATTGCAGTCGTTTGGTTTGGCATCTCGATTGCGAAATATTCTTCGAGAGGTGCTGACGATGCTTTTCGTGTATTTTGTGCTGTCGCTAATTGTCGTGGGGCTGGTTTCGTGGCTCATCAACAATCGCATTCCGATGGCAGCGACCACCAAAACAATTCTGAACGTCGTGGTAGCGCTGATTCTTGTGGGAATGTTCTTGTGGCTCATCAATACCTACATTCCGATGGCAGGAGTGATCAAGGCCATTTTGAATATTGTTGTTGTGGTGGCAACTTGCGTACGAGTGCTTCAGGCAGTAGGTCTCTGGGGTCAGACAGTCAGGCTGTGGAATAACGTCACGCATCGCATGTCTACGCGCGTAGACCCTGACAAAGTGTGACCATTCTGGACCAATTATCTCGCGGTTCCAAGCACCCATGACGGAGGATCGCTCGCTGGAAATGATTCCTCCATGCATTCGTCAACCACGTCTGATTCGCCCACCAAGCCCTTGAGCGTGCTACGGCCCGTCGTCGAATTGGCGGAAACGGCGAGCCATTCCACTCCGCCGCGAACAAGAACGCCGCCGATCACCGCCATAATCAATCCACCAGCCGGCGATCGCCGCCTCAAGACACCCAACGCGACGAGCGCCACGCCGCCTACGAGCAACGCCAACCGCTCACCCCGGACGAACTGTTCTTGAACAGCGGTCTCGGGGGCGCCGCTCCGATCCGCGACACTCGGGTCCGAAAGCCGAGGAGCGCCTCCTCGCGCCCTTCCGGCGTTGGGCGGACTGAACCTACTGATTTGCGGGGCGTGGGGCATTTCGAGCCCATGCGCACGGGTCGAAGTCGTGGCGGCTTTCTCCATATATTTCAGATACTCGCGCACGCTCTGGCGTTACGTGCCGTTTTTGCGAGGTTGACGCTAACCTTTCGCCTTGACGGTGCAATGTATCTGATATTCTTGGCAAAACCGAAAGGACGGAACATGGGATTCTTTCAAGACTTCAAGGCTTTCGCGCTGCGCGGCAACGTGTTGGATCTGGCGATCGGCGTCATCATTGGCGGCGCATTCGGGAGTATCGTGACATCGCTGGTTAACGATGTCATCATGCCGCCCATCGGGCAGCTCCTTTCCGGAGTTGACGTCAGAGATTACTTCTTTCCTCTGGATGGCAAATCCTACGCCAACCTTGCAGCGGCCAAGGCGGCGCATGCCGCGACACTCAACTACGGCAATTTCCTGAATACAGTGATCAGTTTCGTGATCATCGCGCTTGTGATCTTCATAGTCATCAAGCAGGTGAGCCGGTTGTTTCCACCGCCGCCTAAGCCCGCCCCTCCCGGGCCAACGCCGACCGAGCAGTTACTCACCGAGATTCGGGATCTACTGAAGAACCCGCGCACGACGGACACTGCCGCCCGCGGCTAAGTTCACTTATCGCTGCAGTAGTCAACCTTCCGGAAAAGCAGCATGCAGCGTCCGCTTCATCGCGGTTTTCATGCCGAAGAGACCAAAAATGGAGAAGGGTAGCGTCAAGTGGGCGGCTGTGCTGGTCCATTCGACACGGACGGCCCTGGCGGCTGTGGTTTCGCTGCTGGTAGCCCGGTTGTTCCGGCTGCCGGCAACCTACTGGGCGCCGATCACAACTCTGGTCATCACGCAGTCGTCGCTGGGCGCGGCGTTCGCCGTGTCATCGCAGCGTTTCATCGGGACGGTATTAGGTGCAATTGTCGGGGGCGTCGTGGAGGGTTATTTCGGACCGCACGTGCTGGTATTCGGCATTTGCCTGTTCATCCTGGGGCTGCTCTGCGCCCTCATTCGCTCTGGCTCAGCCGCATATCGGTTCGGCGGGGTCACGCTGGCGATTGTCGTGTTGATACCCCGGTCGGGCCCTGCATGGCAAGTAGCCTTTCATCGGTTTGCCGAAGTGTCCGTCGGAATTGCCGTCGCCTTGTTATTCGCGGTGGTCTGGCCCGAGAAGGACGCCACGCAATCGACCTGAGAATGGGTTCCTTTCGTTCTCAAACTACGTTGGGGCTAGCGCCGACGTTTGCCGCGGCAGTGTCACGGCGCCCGACTTCATCTCGACCGATACCATGCGGGTGTGGTACCAATGAATCGCATGGCATCGGAAGAGGATCTGAAACTGGAAATCGAACGGCTTCGCGCCGAAAACGATGCGCTGAAGAAACCAGCGCGCGGAAGAGTGTATCTCAAAGTGAGCGAAAAAGGCGGCCTCTCGGTCTACGGCATGGGACGTTTTCCGGTCACCCTCTATCGCGAGCAATGGGAAAAGCTCTTAAGCATGGCTGACGAGATCCGCAACTTCATCCGTGAGAACGATCACAGCCTGAAGAAAAAAGAATAGTTGGAACTCAACCGTAGGTCGATCGGTGGTTTCGCGGTGCTAATGAGAGCGTATGAGTTCGCAGGTCATCTCGCCCGACACCGAAGCTGCCATTCTTGCGCGGATCATCCAGTCCGACGAACGCCAACTCACGCCCGAAGCGGCCCGGTACCTGCTTTCGATGAAGCTGCCGTCTGCTGACGAAGACCGCGTTAACGAACTGTCAGCCAAAGCGCGCGATGGTTCTCTCACAGAAGCCGAAACCCAGGAGCTTGACAGCTACTTGCACATAGGTAGCCTTTTGGCGGTGATGCAATCCAAGGCACGCCGGCTTCTTAAACACCCTTCTTCTAACCAGTAGTGAACCAGCAACTTTTTCGAACCGTTCGCGAGCGAGCAGCCAGCCGATGCGAGTATTGCTCCCTCCCCGAATCGTCTTTTAGTGCGGCCGCTCCTGCCATAATTACCGGTGGCAAAACCCTAAGCCGGCCGTCGCCACCGAGCGGCCAGCGACAGCGCGAGGCCAAGCCCTAGCGCGCCCCACGCAAACCAGTCTCCGTTCCGAGTGTAAAACGTTGTACCTTGCACTCTGCCATAGGGCATGATGGCCGCGGTCTCCCGGTAACGCGGCAGCTCGGAACGGATACGACCAGCCGGATCCACCACTGCGGTGATGCCATCATCGGTCGCCCGCACCAGAAAGCGGCGGTTCTCGACAGCGCGCATCCTCACCAGATTCAGGTGTTGCCCGTACGCGGCCGAACGGCCGAAGTAAGCGTCGTTCGAAAGATTGAAGAGCACGTCCGCGCCGTTCCTGGCGAACTGCCTGACCAGATGAGGGAATGCGGATTCGTAGCAGATGAACACACCCAGCCGGCCCGCCTCTCCGGCCTGCATCACGCTGACAGATGTGCCTGGGGCAAAGTCTCCGATCTCATGGGAAATCCGATTCACCCACGAGAACGCGCGCGGCACAAACTCACCGAAGGGAACCAGGTAGATCTTGTCGTAGCGGCCGGCCAGTTTCCCGTCGGGCCCAAGCAGCACGGCTGAGTTGAGCGGCTCCTTCTTCGCGGTGTAGGCAACCGTGCCGAAGAGGAAGTGATGCTGTTCGATGGCGAGCTCTCGCGCCGCGGCCGCGAATTGCGGATCGTCAAAGAAGTACAGCGGCGCGGGAAGCTCAGGCCAGACTACCAGGCGAACCGGCACCGAGAGCGACACCCGGATGAGGTACGCCTCGAAGGAGCGCCGGTACGCTTCAGTCCATTCCTGTTCAGGATCGACGTTCGGCTGGACAACCAGTGCGCGCTCCGGGGCGGGCTCGGCGTCCGGTATGCGCGGCAACGCGGGTAGCAGCAATAGCAGGGCCAGGGGCAACAACCACTGCCGCGGCCGCCTCAGCGCAACGCACGCCAAAGCGGTAGCGAGCAGCGCGAACAAGAAAGAGAGTCCGTAAACACCTGCGAAGGGCGCCAGCCGGATCGGGTACGACATATCGATGCCGGCGTTGCCAAGCGCTAGCCAGGCAAATCCAAATGTGCCGTGTGTGCGTTCAAGGCCCACCCACAACAAGGGCACACCCACAAGCGCGTAACTGCGATGCATCAGGGAGGACGCAAGACCGGCGAAAACCGCGAGATGAAGCGCCTTTAGAACGCAAAACAGCAGGAAGCTCACCCAGGCCAGCCATGCCGGCAACCCGCCGTGCTCCTGCAATACGAATTCGATCCAAACGCATAGGCCGAACCAGTAGACGATTCCAGCGAGCCACCCGAGGGAAAAAGCCTGCCACCAGGAGCGCGCCTGGGCGGCGGCGACCAAAAGAGGCGCCAGGGCGAACGGCACTACCCAGGACTGAGCCAGCGGAGGAAAGGCGGCCTGAAGTAACAGGCCCGTCAACGCCGCCAACATGAAATAAGCAATCCAGGGGCGCTGTCGAAACCACAGGAGGCGCGTCACCCGGCTGAGGCCTCGGCGCTTTCCAAGACGGAATCCGCCATGTACGAGCTGCGCACGAACGGGCCGCTGAACACCATCTTGAATCCGATGGAAATGCCGTAGTCGCGATAGCGCTCAAATTGTTCCGGCGCCACGAACTCCGCCACGGGAAGGCTGCGCCGCGATGGCTGCAAATACTGGCCGATGGTGGCAACATCCACATCCGAGCCACGCAGGTCTCCCAACAACACCTGCACTTCGGACGGAGTCTCACCCAACCCCACCATGAAGCCGGATTTCCGCATCACGCCCGGGTGTTCCTGCCCGGCAAACTGAAGCACGCGCAACGATTGCCGGTAGTTGGCCTGGGGGCGGACACGCCGGTAAAGGCGGCTCACGGTCTCCAGGTTGTGGTTGAACACATGCGGTCCCGCATCGAGCACGCGAGCGACGGCATCGAGGTCTCCACAAAAATCCGGTGTCAGAACTTCGACCCGGGCTTGAGGCAACGCGCGCCGCACGGCACGCACGGTCTGGGCAAAATGCCGCGAACCGCCGTCTGGCAGGTCGTCGCGGTTCACCGAGGTTATGACGACGTAGCGCAGGCGCATGCGGAGAGCCATCTCGGCCACGTGCTCGGGTTCATCCGGATCCAGGCGAAACTCGTGTTTGGCTGCCGACCCTTTGGGTACCGAGCAAAACCCGCACCCTCGAGTGCAGAGGTTACCCAAAATCATAAACGTCGCGGTCCCGCGATGAAAGCACTCGTGAATGTTCGGGCAGCGGGCCGATTCGCAAACGGTATGCAGCCCAAGGCTCCGCAGCCCGGTTTTCAGTTTCTCGACGGATTCAAAATGAGTTCGGCCCTTGCGCAGCCACTCGGGCAACCTTGGCTGCGCGAAACCAGCCGTTACGCCGGGCGCCGGTTGCGGGGACGAGATTTGTATCAGCGGCTCGGAATCCACTTCAGAAGCCAGTTTCGCATGCCGGGATTTAATGGTGATTGGAGAACGGCTGAAAGCCGTTGTCTAATAGTTGCGCGCCATCACGCTGTTGAAGCCCTTTTCCCGCAGGGCCGTGCGAATCGAGGCAGCTTCGCTTTGGTTTTTCAAAGGCCCAATCAGCACGCGGAACAGCTTTGGATCCTGGCTGGCGGCAACATGCGCGGCAAAACCGGAGTGAACCAGGCTCTTGGCCACCGTCTCGGCCTTATCCCGGCTCTGCGCCGTCACCTGCCAAAACTGCTGGCCCGCTTGCGGGTGATAAAGATCCGCACCGCCGCCGGCAGACATGTCTTCGAGGGGTAAGGGCTTGAATTCCGTCCCTGCCGCGGGGGCCGGGGAGCTCTTAGAGGGTTCGGCCGAAGCTCGCTCAGCGGGCGCGGCGCGAGGCTCCGGTTTGGCGCTGTCCACTTGCGAAGCGCCTTCGCCGGAGGCAGCAGAGGAGCCTGGGCTGGGCGCGGGCTCGACGGTTCGCGTGAGCGCGCCGGTGTTTGCATCCGCGGATGTGACAGGAGGAGACGCCTTCCTGGCAAAGTCGAATGAGCCGTGGCCCACCATGAATCCAGCCACAAAGGCAATTCCCAATATGACCGCGAACAGGAAGAAGATGCCTAGCAGTTGCCTGCTCTCGAGGACTATCTCTTTTCCGTCTTCGTTTTCCTGAAACATTCCCACTTAGAATTGTACTTTAGAAACGCGCGGCCTGGGGAACTATAGTTGAGCCGGTGGCTGCACCATGCCAGGCGTGATCGCCAGCCCGGTCACGATTTGAGAGGCGGGCTCGGAGTGGAGCGGCGAGCCGGCCGCGGGCAACCGCAGCGGCAGCTCAAACCAGAAGGTCGTGCCGGGGCTGGGGTCATTGCTCAAGGTGCCGATCTTGCCGCCCATCAGTTCCACCAGCTGCCTGCTGATCGTCAGGCCGAGTCCGGTGCCGCCGAACCGGCGCCGGGTAGTGCCATCCGCCTGTACAAACGCTTCGAAGATCCGCTCCCGCGCGATCTCAGGTACCCCAATTCCAGTGTCAACCACCTCGCATCGCAGGCGGTCTTCCTCTGTTACACGGGTCAGCCGAACGTGTACCGAGCCGGCCGGCGTGAACTTGATGGCGTTTGCGATGAGGTTGGTGAATACCTGGCGAACGCGCACGCTATCTCCTAACACACGGTCCGGCACCCCCTCGCCTATTTCGTACGTGAACGAAAGGTTCTTCGCCGTGGCGCGCAACCGCAACAGCTTCATGACACTGCGGAGGCTCTCGGCAATATCGTAGACCAGCTCGTCAAAAGCAATACGGCCGGATTCAATCTGCGAAACATCGAGGATGTCGTTGATGATCGTCAGCAGGTCGTTGGCGCATTGATTCACCGCCAGCGCATATTCCCGCTGGTCGTCGTCCAAGTCGGTGTCGAGCAGCAGCGTCACCATGCCCATGATGCCGTTCATCGGCGTGCGCAGTTCGTGCGAGGTATTAGCCAGGAACTGCTCTTTAAGTTGAGTGGCATCGCGCGCCATCCTTAACGCCGTGCTCAGCTCCTCGTTCTTTTGCTGCAGCTCTCTCGCGGATTCCTCAAGCCGCTGCTGCGCCTGCTTACGATCCGTAATATCGCGGCCGATTCCCTGCACAGCCACCGGCTGGCCCCGCCGGTAAAGGATCCTCGTGCTGACCTCCAGGAAGCGGCGATTGCCGTACTTGGAAACGATCGGCAGCTCGTAGTGCTGGGTGGGGCTCCCGCCGAGGTGGGCGCGAATACTGTCATGCATGGGGCGCCGGGCCTCTGGCGCCACCAGTTGATCGAAATTCCGCCCCAGCACTTCGGCCCGCGCGTAACCCGTGATGTATTCGGCGGCGCGGTTGATGGCCAGTATCTTTCCGCTTAGATCGTGGAGGAAGATTACGTCGTTGGCATTCTCGAACAATTCCCGGTAGCGCTCTTCGCTGCTCTTGAGGGCGTCTTCGGTGACGTGCCGGCCCGTCTCGTCCAGAATCAAACCAATGCGCGCGTCCACGCCTCCGCTTTCGAAAGAGGAGGTGACCATGGTCACCACCAGATCCTGCGCTGCGGCGCCGCGCTGCAGAAATGGGCCGATGGTGTTCCCGGGCCGGCGCAACTCCGCCAGCAGGTCGCTATCTTCCCGGCGTTCGTCGGGGAACAGCTCGAGCAGTGACATGGAACAGATCTGTTGGTGAGTGTATCCGTAAAGTGCTACGGCGCTCTCATTGGCGTCCAGGATCTTCAGCGTGGCAGTTTCGTAGACCACCTTCGGCATCGGGTTCCTGACGAACCAGAGACGGTATTGATCAAGCTGCCGGCGCAGCGCCTCAACTTCTTCCTGCAACTTGGCAGCCTGCAAGTGGTCCTGCTCGGAGTGCTCCATTAATATTTCGACTCGCCGCCTCCGCTTACTCTATACGTTACCAACTCTTACAGATAAGACGCGCTTTCCGTTCGAGTAAGTTTACGTTTCGCTGCCGGCAAGCCGCGCCACCCGCTCGATACTACCGGGGTATTGTCTTGACTGGGGTGTCCCTCGTTCCATGCCGGCCCATACGCAGCGCACAAACTCACTGATTCACGAAGCGAGCCCCTATTTGCTACAGCATGCCCATAATCCCGTCGACTGGCTGAGCTGGGGCGATGCGGCCTTTGCGAAGGCCCGCGAAGACGACAAGCCGATTTTTCTCTCCATCGGCTACTCCACCTGCCATTGGTGTCACGTCATGGCGCACGAGTCGTTTGAAAACGAAGCCATCGCGGCCATTCTGAATCGTGACTTCGTTCCGGTAAAGGTCGATCGGGAGGAGCGGCCCGATGTGGATCGGGTCTACATGCTGTTTGTCCAGGTCTTCTCGGGCAGCGGCGGCTGGCCCATGTCGGTTTGGCTGACGCCGGAGTTGAAACCGTTCTATGGCGGCACCTACTTTGCGCCCGATGCCCGCTACGGCCGCCCGGGCTTTGCGTCGGTGCTGACGCAGATCGCGACCGCCTGGAAAGAAAACCGCGGCAAAATCGAAGACTCGAGCCACGAGATCCTGTCGAGGCTTAGTGAGATAGCGGCAAGCGAGCACCAGGGCTCCGCTCTCGGCCGCCATACCGCCGACAAGGCGTTTCAGCAGTTGCGGCGCTCGTTCGACACACGTTGGGGCGGTTTCGGCAACGCTCCAAAATTTCCGCGCCCGTCTGCACTGCGCTTTCTTACCGCGTACCACGCCCTGACCGGCAATAGCGAAGCGCTGGATATGGCCGCCGCAACGCTTAAGGGCATGGCGGAGGGCGGCGTCCACGATCACCTCGGCGGGGGCTTCCATCGCTACTCCGTGGATGCGCGCTGGTTTGTCCCGCACTTCGAGAAGATGCTTTATGACCAGGCGCAGCTCGCCATTTCTTACCTCGAAGCTTTTCAAATCACGGGTGACCAGCTCTTTGCCCGCGTGGCGCAGGACATCCTCGACTATGTGCTCCGCGACATGACCAACGAGGCGGGCGCCTTCTACTCCGCCGAGGATGCCGACAGCGCCGATCCGGCCGCGCCCGATCACAAACGCGAAGGAGCATTTTACGTTTGGAAGGCGAGCGAAATTGCGCAACTGCTCGATGCGCGCCAAGCCCCGCTGTTTTGCCGCCGCTTCGGCGTCCAGGCCGAAGGCAACGTCGCCGAGGACCCGCATGGAGAATTCACCGGGCAAAATATTCTGTTTGAGAGCAGCCCGGTCGATTCCATCGCCGACGAGCGCCAAATGCCGCCTGAAGCCGTCTCTGCCATCCTCGGCCAGGCGTCGAAAATCCTTTTCGAAACCCGCCAGAAGAGGCCCCGCCCGGATCGCGACGAGAAAATTCTCACCGCCTGGAACAGCCTCATGATTTCCGCGCTGGTCAAAGGCTATGCGGTCTTGGGGAAAGAGCATTACCTGGAAGCGGCCACGCGCGCCACGCGGTTCATCCTCGATCACCTCGTTACCGCCGAAGGCCGGCTGTTGCGCCGTGGTCTGGCCGGCGATGCCGGGATCGCCGGTTTCCTCGACGATTGCGCCTTTTTTCTGAATGCGCTTCTCGACCTTTTCGAGGCTGACCCACGCCCGGAATATATCGATCGAGCGCTGGATCTGGCCGGCAGGGAATTACCGCGATTCGAAGATGCCGAACGCGGAGCGTTCTTCAGCACAACCCAAGAGGACTCCAGCATTCTGCTGCGCATCAAGGACGAATATGATGGCGCGGAGCCTTCGGGCAATGCAGCCGCGACCGACGGGCTGCTACGGTTGGCGCGCCTCACCGGAAACGAAGACTACGCGGCCAGAGCCGGGCGCGCCCTGGCGGCGCTTGCCGGACGCATTGACCCGCAGCCGACTGTCGCACCCTATTTACTCCTCTCGGTCTCCCGCCAGCTGACGCCTCCCGAGCACATTGTGCTGCGCGGCGCCGACGCTTCAGCGGTGAAACTGCGCAGCCACTGGCTTCGCGAGGCAAAGCAGTTCAGGCCCTTCGCCACAGTGCTGGCGCTCACTGATTCACAAGCCTCAGCCATTGCTTCTCGTATGCCGTTCGTTGGAGCCTTACCGCGGCAAGGCGAGATCTCTCTTTCCCGATGCGCTAATTTCACGTGTCAATTACCCGAGACTGTAGAGTAAGGTGGCGCAGCCAATGGTGTCTGGCGCGCCGGGCGCATTTCCCAGCGGCCCGCCCCTCGCTCTCTTGTTACACTGAATGCCGATGCCAACCAATGAACGACCCGGCGCAACCACTTTGCGCGGAAATCCCATGACCCTGATTGGACCGGAATTGAAGGCTGGCGACAAAGCGCCCGACTTTGAGCTGGTGGATTCGGGCCTGCAGGCGGTCACGCTCGAAAAGACTGGAAACAAGGTCAGGATCTTCAGTGTCGTCCCCTCGCTCGACACCCCAGTCTGCGACGCCCAGACGAAGAGATTTGAGGAGACTGCCGCGAAGATGCCCGACCTGGCGGTCTTCAGCGTGAGCATGGACCTGCCGTTCGCCCAGAAGCGCTGGTGCAGTACCTTCGGTGTGGACCACGTGAAAATGCTCTCCGATCATCGTACCGGTTCGTTCGGCTCCAGCTACGGGACCTTGATAAAAGAGCTCCGCATTGAAAGCCGCGCGATTTTTGTCGTGGATCGGGACAACACCCTTCGCTACGTCGAGTATGTAAAAGAGGTCGGCGAGCACCCCAATTACGAAGCCGCGCTAAAGGCAGCCGAACAGACGCTCGAAGCCTGAGACACCAGACGCGAGCGCGGATGCATCCGTAAGCCACTGATTCAACAGTACCTCTTGGTGCCGAAGAAAGTATTGCGCCCGACCGCCGCCACTTACTTTTTGTATCTTCAAATTGCAAAAATCCAGTCAATAGACAAAAAGATACCTAACAGGTCGGTTGACAAGCGAATAAACCTCCTATTATCATGGACATTGCTTCGGTCCGCTGAGCCACTAAAGGCCACGTCCTTCCGGGGGAGGCTGCTTGATTAAGCTCGACATCATAAACGAGGTGGTCAATCGCACGGGGATCACCAAAACCAAGGCTGAAATGGCAGTCGAAACCGTCTTTGAAACCATGAAGAAAGCGCTGAGCCACGGCGACCGCATCGAACTCCGCGGCTTTGGCATTTTCAACGTGCGCCCGCGCAAGACCGGCATCGGGCGCAACCCGCGCACGGGTGCAGAGGTTGCCATCCCGCCCGGCAAGGCAGTTCGCTTTAAGCCCGGCAAGGAACTGCAAACGCTGCAGTAAACAAACCGTTTGGCTGAAGAATCCAATCGGGATTGGCGCCTTGCTCTAAACCCGTCGTTCAGTTCTGACACTTGGGAGGGGCGTTCAAGCTCGGGCGCCGAAGCCTCCCGCTGGCGCGACAGGCTGTGGCTTCACATCCTTCTTTTTGTGTTGACCGTGGCCAGTTCCACCGTGTTCGGAACCGCGCTCGCGACTTCCTTTTTCCTCGACCGCCCTCTCGATCTCAACCTCGTCGGCGAGGGATACATCCATTTACTTCATGCCGATCCCCAATTGCTCTCTGGTCTCTGGTTTTCCGTTCCGCTACTGCTGATTCTGCTCTCGCACGAATTCGGCCATTATTTTGCATGCCGCTACTGGAAAGTCGAAGCAAGTCTGCCCTACTTCCTCCCCTCGCCGACGCTGATGGGAACCCTAGGCGCTTTCATCCGTATTCGCTCACCCATTTACACCCGGCGCAGTCTTTTCGATATCGGGTTCTCGGGCCCCGTCGCGGGCTTCATCGCTCTATTGCCCTTCTTGATCGCCGGCGTCTGGATCTCCCGCGTGTCTCCCGGCATTGCGTCCCACGGCGACTTCACCTTTGGAACGCCGCTCGCTTTGCGAATCGTTGAGCAGATCCGCTTCCCCGGCGTGAACCCGCGCGACATTTCTCTTCATCCAATCGCGCGCGCCGCCTGGGCCGGACTCCTGGCCACCGCCATCAACCTGCTGCCTATCGGCCAACTGGATGGCGGCCACATCCTCTTCGCTTTCTTCGGCGCCCGCCACCGCCAGTTGTCGCGGTGGTTCGCACTTATGCTGCTGCCGCTCGGAATCTTCTATTGGCCGTGGATCGTCTGGGCGGTGGTGCTCCTGATCTTTGGCCTCCGCCATCCATTGGTTTATGACCCTGAGCCGCTGGATGCCGGCCGCGTTAAGCTAGGGATCGCGGCGCTTTTGATCTTTGCCTTGTCCTTTTCTCTGGTTCCAGTGGAGCAGTCGATTTGACTCCCTGAGCCACTCGGCACTCACTCGGGTATGCGGATCTCGGCAACCATCATCACTTTTAACGAGGAACGCAACATCGCCCGCGCGATTGAAAGCCTTCGCTGCGCCGACGAAATCCTGGTGCTCGACAGCGGCTCGAACGACCGTACCGCGGAAATTGCTTCCAAGCTCGGCGCGCGCGTCGAAGAAGCCTCCTTTCAGGGATACGCCGCGCAGAAGAACACCGCGGCCAGGCTGGCCAAGTACGATTGGATTCTCTCGCTGGATGCCGACGAGAGCCTGAGTGAGGCGCTGGAGGCTGAAATCTGGCAAATCAAGAAATCCGGGCCGGCCTTCGACGGATATACGATGCCCCGCTTGGCCCAATACCTGGGCAAGTGGATACTGCATGGCGGCTGGTACCCCGATCGCAAGATCCGGCTGTTTAACCGCCGGCAGGCGCGCTGGGTCGGCGAATACGTTCACGAATCGGTGATCGTCGATGGCAAGCTCGGCCACCTCCAGTCGAATCTGTTGCACTTTACCTGCAGCAGCCTTACCGAACACATCAAGTCGATGGATCGCTACACCACGCTGGCGGCTGAGGAACTCGTCGCCGGAAAATCGAAAATCACCCTGAGCCGCCTCCTGCTCGATCCGCCGTGGACATTTCTGAACACGTATTTCCTTAAACGGGGATTCCAGGATGGCCATGAAGGGTTGACCATCGCCTACATGGCTGCCTTCTACAACTACTTGAAATACGCCAAGGCCCGCCAGATGGCGCCTGGCCGGGACGCGTGAGAGATTACGTTTCGTGCGCATTCTGCACATCGATACAGGCGCCGGAATGCGCGGCGGCCAGCGTCAGGTCTTGTTGCTGATGCAGGCGCTCCGCGCACTCGACTGTGAGCAGTGTCTGCTGGCGCGAGCCGGGTCGCCTCTGGCCGTCGAGGCCGCGCTTGCGGGCTTCGCGATCGCTCCGGCTACCGTGCCGCGCCTGCTCAGCGAATCCGGCGCCTATAATCTCGTGCACGCCCACGACGCGCGCGCCCACACGCTGGCCGCTCTCGTTGCGCGCGCGCCGTTCGTGGTCTCGCGCCGCGTCGCTTTCCCCATCCGCCGGGGGGCTGCCTCGCGTTGGAAGTATTCCCGGGCCCGTCGCTATCTGGCGGTCTCGCGCTTTGTCGCTCGCGAGCTGGCAGCCGCGGGTGTTTCCGAAGATCGGGTGGATGTGGTTTACGATTCCGTCGCCAGCGTTCCCGCGCTCGGAGAGTGGCATCGCGCCTCGCCCGCCATCGCTCTTGCATCCACCGATCCGCAGAAGGGCCGCGACCTGGTCGAGCGGGGCGCCCACATCTCAGGCGTGCCGGTTCACTTTAGCGACGATCTTTCGGGTAGTCTGGCGGATGCCTCTATGTTTGTCTATATCAGCCGCTCGGAAGGGCTTGGCTCAGCAGCGCTGCTCGCCATGGCGCGCGGCGTACCCGTCATCGCAAGCCATGTCGGGGGCCTGCCGGAAATCGTCGAGCATGATCGAACCGGCCTGCTGACCTCCAATGACGAGGCCTCCATCGCGCGCGCCATGCGCAGGCTCCACGACGAGGATGGCCTGGCCGCGGCGCTACGTCAAGCGGCGCACAATATGGTGTCCGCCCGGTTTACCGCCGCTGGAATGGCCAGCCAGACTCTGGCCGCTTATAGGAGGGCGCTTGTCTCTTGACGCTATTTCGACGTTCGCCGACGCGGCTGCTCCGCTGATTGCCGGCTCTTTCGGGCTGTTGTTTGGCAGCTTCCTGAACGTCTGCATCTACCGGTCGCAGCACGATCTGTCCATTGTGCGCCCGGCGCGATCGTTCTGCCCCGCTTGCAGCCGCACGATTGCCTGGTATGACAACCTCCCGGTGCTCAGCTATCTTCTCTTGCGCGGCCGTTGCCGCCATTGCGCGCAAACCATCTCCGTGCGCTACCCCATTGTTGAACTCGCCACTGCAATCCTCTTTGCGCTCATCGTGGAGCTGAATGGCTTCAGCTTGCTCGCGCTGAAGTGGTGCGTGCTGGCCAGTTTGCTGACCGTGCTGCTTTGGACTGACCTCGAGGGTCGCTTGCTGCCGGATGAGTTCACTCTCGGCGGCACGCTGCTGGGCCTTGTGTTTGCCGCTTTCGTACCGCCTCCCTCGGGTCTGCTGACGGGCCTGATCCCGGGCGTCCCGGAGCGGATAGAGTGGCTGTTTGCCGCCGGCGCGGCCGCGGCGATCCTCACGCTCCCCATGCTGCTGATCGGTTGGCTTTACCAGTTACTCCGCGGCCGCTCCGGCCTCGGCCTCGGGGATATCAAGTTGCTGGCGCTAATCGGCGTTTTCCTGGGCCTGGAAGCCGGGCTTGCGGCGCTACTGATCGGTTCGGTAACCGGTTCCATCGCTGGCCTTATCTACATCCGTGTGCGGCGCCTCGATCCCCGGTCGTATTGGCTTCCTTACGGGAGCTTCCTGTGCTTGGGTGCGCTGATTTGCATTTTTCTTCCGCGATCCCACGATCTAGTTCTCTCGGAGGCCCGGACAGATTTCTCCTTGGTGTACGATAGAGCTTTATCCCATGAAGGAACTTCTGAAGGTGCTCACTCCAGGTGAGCCGGATTGGGTGCTCGCCAGGCAGATCGATCCCACGCGTCTTCCCGGGCATGTCGCCGTCATCATGGACGGCAATGGACGCTGGGCTCGGCAGCGGAATTATCCGCGGATCATGGGCCATCGCGCGGGTGTGGACGCCGTGCGCACTGTCACCGAAACCTCAGCCCGGCTGGGCATCGAGGCGCTCACTCTCTACGCCTTCTCGGTCGAAAACTGGAAGCGGCCCCGGCATGAAGTCGAGGCGCTTTGGCGGCTGCTGCGGCATTATCTTCGCCGCGAACTGCCGACGCTCATCGAGCACGACATCCAGTTGGTGGCCATCGGCCGGATCGAATCGTTGCCCGAAGTCGTCCAGCAGGATTTGGACTCCGTCATGCGGAAGACTGCCTCCAACCAGGGGATGCGATTGAACCTCGCTATCAACTATGGTGGGCGCACTGAGCTGGTGGATGCCATTAACTCGATCATCGATAATGCCCGCGCCGAGGGAAATCTCGATTCTCTCGAGGTAAACGAAGAGGCCATCGGCGCGCATCTCTACACCGCGGGATTGCGCGACCCCGACCTTCTGATCCGAACCTCCGGTGAGCTGCGGGTCAGCAATTTCCTGCTGTGGCAGATCGCCTATTCCGAGATCCACGTCACCAGCACGCTCTGGCCCGACTTCACCCGGACCAACCTGCTCGAAGCCATCGTCGACTACCAGCAGCGCGAGCGCCGCTTCGGCGGCATTACCCGCGCCACCCCAGCCGTGGCCGGCCCCGACGACGCGTCGCTGATTGAGGAACTCGAAGCTCCGCTACGCTCAAGCGTATGAAGCGGCGGTCCGCGCTGGGTTTCGACGGGCGATCATGAAGCGGGTCATTACCGCAGTTCTGCTGGCCGCCTACGCGGTCTATCTCATTTTCTGGGCGCCCGAGTGGGTCTTCGCGCTCGGCGTGACCGCCGTTGGCGCGATTTGCTACTGGGAGTACTCGGGCCTCGTGAAGGGCCACGGCATCCCGCGCCCGGGAACATTCGGGTTTCTCGCCGGCCTGGTGGTTCTGTTTGCGCCACTGCATTTGACACTCCTCGGCTTCGGTTTGCTGGCCGTTCTCTCGCTCGCCACCGCGCTTCGCTATGCCGATCTCAAAGACGTGTTGCCGCAAGTGGCTTGCGCCATCCTGGGCGGCCTGTACGTATTCACCCCCTGGCGCCTTGCCATCCGGCTTCGCGAAGCGAACCACCATTGGCTGTTCTTTACCCTCGGCATCTGCTGGGCTGGCGACATAATCGCTCTCTACGTCGGACGCGCCTTTGGAAAGCACCGCCTTGCCCCGATCGTCAGCCCCAAGAAAACTTGGGAAGGCGCCATTGGCTCAGTCGCCGGCTCGGTTCTGTTCGGCATCGCCTACATGCATTTCTTCGCGCCTGACATCCCGGCTTGGCAGGTTTCACTTATCGCCGTTGCCGGCAACATCGCCGGCCAGTTCGGCGACCTTGCCGAATCCGCCATGAAACGCGGTGCAAACGTAAAAGATAGCGGCCACTTGCTACCCGGCCACGGCGGCCTGCTCGACCGCGTCGACGCCAACCTTTTCGCCTTGCCGGTTGTGTATCTGTGTTTCGGATTCATCGAGCCCTGGCTACTGACTTAGTGCCCCTCGCAACTGAATGTGGCGCTATGGTCCGCGTGCCGGGCGCAAACGCGAGTGTAAGGCGGCTTACAGCCGTGTGGGGCGCGTTGTTCAAAGGAGGTGGACTGGTGTATCCTTGCTTCAAGAAGCAATAATGGGGTCCTTGTCAGCGCATCCAGCGCTGCGCTCACCAAACGTTCCGAGTAGCGAGGCACGCGGGCAAGGCGCGCGGGAACTATGCAACATGCACACTGTAAGACGAGGGTTCCGAACTATCCGGCAATGGCCCTGGTAGAGAGGCTGGCGCCGGACGCGAAGTGCAAGCTATGACGGCGGTGAGACTCGCCGTCGCGGCTGCTGTACTCCTGGCCGTTCCGGCTCTCCTGATCGGCGCGAGCATGCCGAGTGGCATTACGCTCACCAGTTCGCCGAACGCTTCTATCTATGGTCGCCCGGTGAGCTTAGTGGCGGTGGTGACACCCACAGCAGCCAGTGGCAGCGTGACGTTTTATGATGGCGCGGAGGTGCTGGGAACAGCGACGCTAACAGGGGGACAGGCGAAGCTGACCACCAGCCTCATTCCATCCGGGTCGCGACCACTGACGGCACGTTACAGTGGAGATACCAATTTCGCTCCCAGCACGTCGGCCACGCTGGTACATGAGGTCGAGGCGGTTCAAGGAGGCGAGTCCCTGCCAGGGGTAAACCACGGTGCCGACCCCAACCCACGTTCTATGACGGCGGCGGAGTTAAACCGGGAGGGCCGGGGCGATCTGGCTGTCGGCATCTTAGTCAACGGCGACGTCGAGAGCCTGCTGCTGGGCCTTGTTCCTGCTTCAAGCCCCGCAATCGCCGACATTGGGAATCTTACGCAAAGGCCGGAGCGGAAAGCACACCTGAACACATTTCCCACCTTCGCATCGCCTGAGCAACTCGCCATCGCGGGCACGGAACAAGCCCCCGCGACCAACACCGGCATTACTTATGTATGTGACCCAACTATCACCGCTCTGATGGCGAATGCTTGCGATACTTTGAACACGGTGATTGCGGCTGTTTACAGCAACGCGTTTACTAACATGAATGCGAGTATCTATATCAAGCTCGGTAGCACGGATCTGGGCGCCAGCGCCTGGGCAGTTAATTTCTTTAGTTACGGCAATTATCGGGACGTGTTGGTTGCCAAGTCACAGGATGCAAATGATGTTACCGCCGATACGGACAGCGTCCCTGCGGCGAACCCATACGGCACGGACGAAGTAGGCGTAGCAAGCGCGCTCCAGCGGGCTCTGGGTATTTCGACAGCCCAAAGCGGCCTTGAAACGGATGGTACCACCACCTGCACCATCGGTACGGCCGGCTGCTATGACGGAATCATTACCATGAGTAATGCCACGGCGTACTATTTCCGAGTGGGCGAAATCTCTACCAGCCAGTATGACTTTTTCACGATCGTGCAGCACGAGACGGATGAAATTCTCGGTACGCCTTCCTGCGCCCTAGTCGGCTGTCAGGGCTTCGTCTTTCCCTCGGATTATTTCCGCTACCACAGTAACGGTACCCGCAGCTTTGGCGCGGGAACTCAGGACCCCTGCTCGTCGAGCGATTCCACGAACGCGTGTTTCTCGCTCGATGGCGTCCACATGCTTCAGCAGTACCAGAACATCGCCACTGGCGGCGATGGCGGCGACTGGGCGATTGACTGCGGCAGTCCGCTGGTGCAGGATGAAGCGCTTTGCCCCGGCCTTGCGGGAGTAGACATTTCCCCCGCGGCTGAGATACTCGTGCTGGACGTGATCGGGTACACGCTGCGGACTCCGTCGCTGGCAGGGGCCGTCACGAACGTAACTTCTTCCACTCCCAACGGCACGTACGGTGTGGGATCGCCGATCTCGATTCAGATCACTTTCAGCGAAGACGTGACGGTTACCGGCACACCGCTGTTGGCGTTGAACTCGGGTGGGACGGCGAGATACACGTCAGGATCGGGGACCAGTACGCTCACTTTCGCTTACGGCGTTCACGCAGGCGAGAACACCAGCCGCCTGGATTGCTGGTCAACCAGCGCTCTGGCACTCAACGGCGGGAAGATCGAAGGCAGCGGTGGCACGGCCGAGAACCTGACACTTCCGAGGCCGGGGATTGCGGGCTCGCTCGGCGGCGAAACGAACATCGTTATTGACACCTCCCGCCGCAGCCGTTCGGAACCCCCTGAAATTGGACAGCCGGTCAAACGATAGATGTGGCGCGGGCGCTCCTGCCCAATGTCACTTAGTTTTCGTGTAGTCGCGAATGCTGGCTTAATTGTGGGGCGGACCCCCGGTCCGCGCGGGTCCCCCGGACCCGCTTTTCGCCAATGAGATCGGGCACATGGATGTGTGAAAAGGCCGACGAGGGCGTCGGCCGCGGGCCGGGGGGCCGCCCCACAACGGATCGGCACGTTCGGCAGTGGGATCGTTACGTGACATTGGGCACGAGTCCCCGCGCCACAGCATAAGACGTCATCGATGCTCCATTTCCAGGAAGAGCTCGTTCTCGCGGAGTGTTGCGAAACCTAGGCGGTGGTACAAGCGAACCGCTGCGTGGTTCTCGCGGCGAACCGACAGGCGAAGTGGTTTGCCTAGTTCGCCAGCGCGCCGGATGGCTGCCTTTAGGGCGTAGGTGCCGATACCGCGATTCCGCAGTGCCTCAACGACAGCGATGTCCAGAACCCAGGATTCGCCGGCTTGTTCGCACCACAAGAGGCGGCCGGCGGGTGCATCGTCGGACAGAATGATCCAGTCTTCAGCGTTTGGATACTGCGCGGCATAACCCCGCGACTGCGCGTCGAACTGCATACTGAGAATCTGTTCCAGTTGCGCAGGCCGGAGAGAAGCGAATTCGCGCGCGCGCGCCGAGCGATAGAGCTCAAATAGAAACCGCGCGTCGCAACGACCGGCAGGGCGAATCCCAGTGGTCAAAGGCTCAGCTCCGGGAAGGGAAGATCCCCTGTAACGCGATGATCCAGTTGAGCACCAGCGTGGGCTGGCGGTTCTCGTGCGCCTCGCCGCCTCCGGTGTTCTTGAGCATTCCCGCGTTCATTTGCGCGTTTGTGGTGGCCGAATATTCGTCCGATCCCCCGGCTGGCATCCCGCCTGGGTAATGATCCTTGGGGCCCGGCTCGGTTGCCGCGTCGGCATTGCAATACACGTCGTGATTGTGGGCTGGGATCTGAGTCGTAGTGAGCGTGACCGATTCAACGCCATAGGTCTCGCCGAGAGTATAGTTCGACAATCCCGCGCCTTGGCCTGACGAAACCGGCACACGCCCGCGGAGATCCGGCAGCGCGAAGTTGTGTACGCCGTCGCCGCCATAGGTGGTCCCTATCAGCGAAAAGAGCGCGGTGTACTGGTCGATTGACAACAGCTGCCCTTGGCACAGCGCCCACCCGATGGGCGCGAAATTGTATGGTACGAGTAGTAACTGCCCCAGGAAAGGATTTGACATTTGATGTTTCCTCGACTAACTCACTAAGTGATGAATTCCAAGCTTCGCCCGGCGTTATCCACGCACCCCGTTTACGCACGAAGCCGCGATCAGTGTATGCTCCCGGACGCTCATCGTCAATACGAATCGGGCGCTCGGTCGAATCGTGCGTAGTTTTACTAGCGACACGTTGCATTGGCATCGCATCCGCCACTGTAAGCGATGTCCAGCAGATCACTTAAGTTCCTCGGAAGAACGCTCCTTCACAGTCGCTTCTCGGCTCGGGGTATGGTGTGGCTTCAGCGCTGGAGTGACAGGCGAGGCCGCGCCGAAATCGACGAAATCTGTTTGTTATGGTTAGCTTTTTAGCGGGGTCAAACTTGGAGGCCGAGAGCTATGAAAACCGATACAATTCTGCGACAACACCTGGTGAAGCTGCTGCAGGGCGGCGACGCTCACGCGGACTTCGAAGCAGCCATCAAGGACCTGCCGTCCGGTCTGCGCGGCCAAAGGCCCCGGGGCGCCGAACACTCGGCTTGGGAGGTCCTGGAACACATGCGAATCGCGCTTTGGGACATTCTGGAGTTCTCGCGTGATGCGAACCACAAATCGCCTGAATTCCCGGGTGGGTATTGGCCCCACACGCAAGCTCCGGCGAACGAAAAGGCGTGGGAAGAAAGTGTGAAGGCGTTTCGGCGGGATCTCCAGGCAATGTGCGATCTGGTGGGCGACGAGTCGAATGATCTGTTTGCCAAGATTCCGCACGGCGAGGGGCAAACCATTCTGAGAGAGGCGTTGGTGGCTGCCGATCATAACGCCTACCATCTTGGAGAACTCATACTCTTGCGCCGTCTCCTCGGCGCTTGGAAGTAGTTCAAATCCACCCGATTCACATCGGCGATTGCAGCGGACAAGTCGATTCAAGCGGCGGCAGGCGGCCGGTAAACCGCAGGCGCTTGGTGCCCGCTCATCGAATGACGCTGTCGGCGACGGTGTCGGCTTTGGCAGGTTCGGCCGGAAAATGGACCTTTGCGGGCACGGGTCCCGGGTTTTGGAACCTGCCATAACCGTGGCGGAGGAGGGCAATCGCGAAAGCCATCCCGCTGGAGGCGAAGTAGAGAAGGTGGAACGGAATCGCGGAGAGCGCGAACAGTTTGCCGCGGCTCCCGGCCAGGAACGCGTAGAAGTGAATGTTCAGGACCAGCAGGGTCAGCATGAGGACAAGAAACGCGGAGCCAATGGGAGCCCAGGGAAAATAGATCCAGACCAATCCTGCGACGAGCAGACAGTATGCGCCGAGGACGAGGGCGGTGCGCCGGCGCCAGAGCTGTGGCGAATACGCATAGCGGTGCTGGACGAACATGGCAAAGCACGCTACCAGAACCATGGGGATAATTGCGTACATCCGGAAGACCCAGGAAAGGCCGACAATCAGCACAATGTTGGCTGCGATCATGGCGGTTACGGTTCTGGAGCGGTTAGCCAGATTCTCGATCCAGTAAGAAGAAAGTAAGAGAAAAAACGTCGCGAATAATGGCGTGATGAAGTACGCGTGCCAGCGCAATGTAGAGTAAGTGCCGAGACAGATCAGAACGAATACCAGCCCCACGCTAATCCGCTGGCTGATGCGCAGGTTAAGGTCGTTGGGCATGCGGCCGGATTGCAGGGCGAGTTCAGACCAGGGAAGAGCGCGATAGAAGAAGTCGGCCTTCAACATGCTGCGGAATCCCCAATGCTTGAGGTGCTTCACCTGGAGATCGGGGAGCAGAAGCAGTTTTCGGCCGGCCTGCGACAGGCGATAGCCCAGTTCGATGTCCTCGATAGCGGGCGAGCTATATTTCTCGTCGAAGCCGCCAAAGTCGAGAAAGACCTGGCGGCGAATGGCGCCGCAACCGGCCCAGAATGTGGTGGCCTGGGGACTTGAATTCTGATGCACGAAATGATGCATCAGGTTGCGATATTGGGAGACGAAATTCTGGGCGGAGGGGAGATCGTCGTAGGATCCGATCAGTCCGTCGAGGAGGGGATCGCGGGCAAACTCGGAGGCGATCCTGGCGGTTGTGCCGGCGCGGACGCAGACGTCGGCATCGAGGAAAAGGAGGATGTCTCCACTGGCTGCTTTCGCGCCGATGTTTCTGGCGCGGGCCGGACCCGACTGCTGGCCGGTGGACAAAACGCGGGCGCCATAGCGCGAGGCAATCTCGGCGGAGGTGTCGGTAGATCCGTCATCAACCACAATGCATTCAAACGGGGGCTCCTCCGAAGCTTGGAGGCTCGCGAGGCACTGCTGCAACTGTGCGGCCGAGTTGTAGACCGGTATCACGACGGAGATACGCTGATGCATACAAACTATTAAGCTTATGCTTGTGTGATGGTTTGAGCAAGGGGTTTGTTTTTGCGCTGGATTGAGGCTGTGTCTGGGTTAGTAGCGCTCCCTCACGGTCGCGTCTCGGCGAGCGGTTTCGGACCGCCTTAAGCGGAAGCCCGGCCGCTAGTCCCCCACTCGCTTTTTACCGTCACCGGCAAGGGGATGCGGAGAGGGAGGCAGGGAAATCGGAAGGAGCGGGCGGAACCGCCTGCTCCACCACTCCGGCAGGGCGGATCCGGCAGGGGAGTGGCGGGCTTTCTGATTGTCTAGCGGCCCGGTTGGGCTGGACGCGTGATGTTTCCCCGAAGTACACTGTTGAGTTGACTGCGGAGGATCGTCTACAAGCTGCGTTTCGGCGGGGCTTAGCGTTGCCCAAGAATTTCGACGCGAGATCGGCCGACGCTGAACATACACGCACGTGGGATTCCGTGGGCCATCTTCAATTGGTTGTAGCCATCGAAGAGGAGTTCGGCATTCGTCTCGAGGCCGCCGATATCGTCGAGCTACGCAGCTACCAGGCCGCTGAAGCCATCCTCAAGAGGCGCGGCAGGTGGGCGGATGCGTGACCGAAGCTTCCTCGCGGTTGACCACGACCCAGCCGGAAGAGCGTTCAAGGATGCAAGCACCGGGAAATGGTTCACACGCGCCGAACTAAGCCACTCGCTGGCATTCTTCGCAGAGAAGCTAGGCTTCACACAGAAGGCTCTGGGATTCGTATTTGCCCGCAACGATGCGGCCTCTCTGATCGCCTACCTGGGGTCTATAGAGGCCGGCCACGCAGTGGCGATGCTGGACCCGGGGTTGGATGTTGCGCTGGCGTCGCGGCTGGTCTTGCGTTTTCAGCCCGACTACATCGTTGCCCCCGCCTCTCAAGCGTTTGACGCTGCCGTCGCCGCGCAGTACTCGCTGGGAGCGCTGGGCGCGGAACAAGTGCTCCTGCGCTCCAGCCGGCCGCACATTCATGCGGTTCATCCCGATCTTGCGCTGTTGATTTCGACGTCGGGATCCACCGGATCGCCCAGACTGGTGCGGCTCTCGTGGCGGAACCTGCGGAGCAACGCGGCTTCGATTAATCAGGCACTATCGACCACAGACCTGGACTGCGCCATGGTGACGTCGCCGATATTCAATGGCTACGCCCAATCCATCGTCCATACTCACCTGGCGGCCGGCGGAAGCTTTGTGCTCACGCGCGACGCTGTTTTCTCACGAACTTTTTGGGACACGGTTCGGAATGCCGGCTGCGGCACGATAGGCGGCACGCCCTACTTCTATCAATTGATGGACCGGCTGGATCTGGAGACGCTGGCAGTCCCTGGGTTGAAGAAATTCATTCAGATCGGCGGGCGTTTGGGAGAGCATCTTGCGCGAAAGTATCACGCGGCCGCGGTACGGCGCGCCGGCGAGCTCCACATCATGTACGGCCAGGCCGAAGCCACCGCTCGGATTTCGGGGGTTCCTCCGGCATTGCTACCGGACGCTGTTCGTTCGGTTGGTTACGCTCTGGCTGGCGGGCGTCTGTGGATAGAAAACGATGGGAGGGTTTGCGGCGCATCGGAAGAAGGTGAGTTAGTCTACGAAGGCCCAAACGTGATGCTGGGCTACGCTTCGGAGCCCTCGGATCTTGCCAGGGGCGACGAGCTCGGAGGCAAGCTTCATACCGGGGATCTGGGCTACCACGACGATCGCGGCCTTTTCTACATCACTGGCCGAAAGGCGCGTTTCGTCAAACTGTTCGGCTGGCGAATCAGTCTGGACGATGTCGAAGAATTGCTGGCGCATACGGGGCCGGTGGCGGCGGTCAGCGATAACGATCGCATTCTGATTTTTTGTGAACATCGGGCCGGCGCAGCCAACGGCGACGCGCCCAATGTAGAAGAGCTGGCGGCGCGCCTCCGAATGCATCCATCCGGTTTCGAAGTGCGGATGGTGACGAGCATTCCCCGATTGGCGAACGGCAAGACAGACTATCGCGCTCTGGTTCCTGATTTTGCGAAACAATGAGCTTCTATTCGCTCACCTTTGCCGCATTCCTTGTCGTGGTCGTAGGCCTGTACTATCTGGTACCACAGGCCAGACGCACAGTGGTTCTGCTCGCGGCCAGCGTGCTGTTCTATCTTTCGTTCACTCCGCAGTACATCTTCGTTTTGTTCGCTCTGATTCTGCTGGATTACTGCGCGGGCCTATCGATCGAGAAAGCCTCTGGGAAACGGAGAAAAGCCTGGCTTATCCTGAGCCTCACGGCAAATCTGGGGCTCATGGCAGCCTTCAAATACAGCCCGACCGTGCTCGGCAGATCGCTTGGACCGATTCCGTTGGGTCTTTCGTTCCACACCTTCCAGGCCATGGCGTACAACATCGAGGTCTATCGAGGAAGGCAGCCTGCAGAACGGTCGTTTCCGGTCTTTGCACTTTACGTTCTATTCTTCCCGCAGATTGCGGCCGGCCCCATCGAGCGGCCCCAGAGTCTGATCCCGCAGTTCCGGGAGTTGCACCAGTTCACCTATGCGAACGCAGTCTCCGGACTCCAACTGGTGGTTTGGGGGCTGTTTCAAAAGTACGTTGTGGCGGACCGGCTGGCTAGCTTTGTGGACCCTGTGTACTCTCACCTGAGCTCGTTTTCCGGGCCCGTGGTGGCACTAACGGCGGTATTTTTCGCCTTTCAGATTTTCTGCGATTTCTCGGGCTACTCGGATATCGCTATAGGCACGGCGCAGATACTGGGCTTCAGGTTGACGCGCAACTTCAACCGTCCCTTCCATTCCGACTCCATGGCAGAGTACTGGAAGCGCTGGCATATTTCCCTATCCACCTGGATGCGCGATTATGTTTTTTTCCCGCTTTGCGGAAGCCGCCCCGGGATGCCGCGCATCTGCGCCAGCATCATGGCGGCTTTTCTTGCAAACGCGCTATGGCATGGAGCACGACGGAACTACATGGTGCCGGGCCTTCTGCATGGGTCCTATCGCGTTACCGAGCTGGTCTGCGGGCGTGCGATATCGCGCGGCGGATGGATCCTGGATCCTGTCTGGTTGCGGCCTGTCAGGATTGCGCGAACTTTGCTCGTTTTTTCGTTGATGACCTTCGCGTTCATTTTCTTCCGCGGGGACAACATGACTCAATCGCTCGATGCCGTTGGAAGGCTGTTTACCGGATGGGGCCACCTTGCGACGATTGACTCGATTAGGGAACAGCTTCTGACGATTGGGTCTTCGTATTTCGTGGTGGCGCGCCTTTTGCTCCTGATTTGCCTGGTGGAGGCAGTTCAGTTCCTTCAAGCTCGTGGCCCGCTGCGGCCGCGAATCGCGATGGCGCCGGCGTGGGCGCGCTGGGGGTTGTACTATGCAGGGGTAATTGCCCTGGCGGTGCTGGCGAGTCCGGACCAGAGTTCGTTCATCTACTTTAAGTTCTGATGCTTTCAAGTCTCTTAGCAACGCAACGTCTTGACGCCGCGCGTTTCATACTTCGCCTGGCTTGCTTTTTGCCGTTGTTGTTCGTGCCGGCAATCGGCAACCGGATTCTGGACACCTCGGCCTTTGAGCGCTGGCAGATGCGGTTTGTCAACCGCGCCGCGAACGAGTTGCTTCATGGGCGGAGCGTGTTGTTGACTCCCTGCGACCGGCCGTTGAAGCTTGTTTTGATCGAGAAGCGGGCCGCGCCAGGGGCAGTCATGGTTTTCGGCGGGAGCCGCGCTTCACAGATTTCCTCGACATGGTTTGAGCCGAACAGCGCGCTGAATCTAAGTGTCTCGGAAGGCGGCTTGGACGATGCGGTTTCGCTATTCGAAATGTGTGTAGAAACGGACAAGGTGCCCGGCCTTGTGGTTCTCGAACTTGACCCTGCGCTTATGCATGAAAGACACCCGGAGAACTGGGTGGCAATTGCTGGCTATTTCAACAAGGCCCTGGCACGCTATGGGCTAGCGGCGCGCCAACGATCCCGCGACGGGCTGCTATCGCTCGACCATATCCAGTCAGAGCTTCGATTCCTGCTGGCGGCTCAGTGGGAAGCGGTTCGAACCGATGACGCCCGATATCATCTACTTCCAGATGGCACCTTGAGTTTTCCTCTCGCCGAGCGTGAATTGCTTCCATCGCAAGTTGACGCTTACGTCACCAGCCGCCTGCGCAGTGAAGATCCGAATCTTCTTCGTTGGCGAACCTCCGCGGCCGGCGAGTTCGAGAAAAGCCTGCTTCGTCATTTTCTTGACGATCTCGAATCGCGGCATGTCCGCGTGGTCGTCTTCCTCGCGCCGGTTCATCCCATCGCATACGAGTTCTATAGAAAGCTAGGCGGCTACGACGAGTCATGGATCCGCACCGAAATGATGTCCCGAGGGATAACTGTAGCCGGGTCCTATTCTCCTTTCGTGACTGGTGCGACGAACGGAGACTTCTTCGACGAAGTTCATCCCCGCGCGCCGATTGTGTACCGGCTCTTGCGAGAAGCCGGCGTGGTCGGAAGTCTGCCCGGGGACGCCTTTGCGGCAACTTCTGCGCGTGGTGTCGAACTGAGGCAAGCTTCGGGTAGCAAGTGATGAACTTTAGGCCTATGCTGTGGCGCGGGCGCTCGTGCCGACGCTTTGCTCGAGCGGCGTGCCAAATCGAGATGAGTCTCGACACGGCAAGCCCCATGCGTTAGCTTGGGGCTGTTTCGATGTCCGCGCAAGCCCCAAGCTGACGCATGGGGCCGGGGACCCACGCACGAGTGCTAACGGAGGATGGCCGAGATGGGGCCGAGACCTTCTTCGACGAGATGAAATGGGCGGCCATTCAAAACGAAATCCATTTTCGTGTAATCCAAGCCGACCTGGTGCAGGATGGTGGATTGAAGATCGCTGATGTAGTGAGGCTTCTCGACGGCCTGATAGCCAACGTCGTCAGTAGCGCCTTCGATAACACCGCCTTTGACGCCGCCTCCGGCCAGCAGAGTGGAGAAACCCTTGCCGTTGTGGTCGCGCCCGGTGGTGTTCTGTGACCAGGGAGTTCTGCCGAACTCGCTGGTGAAGACCACGAGAGTGGAATCAAGCATGCCGCGCTGCTTCAGGTCGCGAATCAATCCGGAAATCGGCTTGTCGACGGAGAGGCAAAGGGGCTCGTGGCTTTTCATGTCGTCATGGGCGTCCCAAGCGCCGTTGCCGCCGCCGGCGTGGCAAATCTGAATGAAGCGAACACCGTTCTCAGCGAGTCTGCGAGCGAGCAGGAGCTGGCGGCCAAAGTCATCGGTTTCCTTAACGCCGATGCCGTAGAGGTCGAGGACGTGTTGCGGCTCGGTCGAAAAATCGACAATTTCGGGGGCCTTGAGCATCATGCTGCCGGCCAGCTCGAAAGCACGGGCGCGGGCTGCGACTTCGCTTTCAATGGCGTAATCGTCGCGGAACTGCTTGTTCAATTCGAAAAGGGCGAGGGCTTTTTCGTCGCGCTCTTTCGCGGAGGAAGAGGCGGGCGGAACAAGATCGGGAATCGGCGTATCGCCGGGCTGGAAAGGAGTCGCGGAATAGCTGGCGCCCAAATAGCCGCCGCTCAATTGAACCGGAGACGAGGGTCTACCGATGTTGACGAAGGTGGGGAGATTCTTGTTGGCAGTGCCGAGGGCGTAGGAAACCCAACTGCCAAGAGTGGGATGTTCGAACTGACGAAGAGGTTTACCGGTGGAGCCTTCGAGGACTGCCGGGAAATGGTTGGTTTGATGGCAGTACATGGAGTGGACAACGGCAATGTCATCAATGACCTCGCCGACGTTGGGGAACCAGTCCGAGACAGGAATTCCGGACTGTCCGTAAGGCTTGAACGTGCGGAGGATGGGGATGACCGGGCGTTTCATGGGCGCGTTGTTGTCGCCGAAGCCGATGGCGTCCATGATTTTGCCCGCGTATTTGTTGTCTTTGGGGTCAAAGGTGTCGATGTGGCTTACGCCGCCGCACATGAACAAATAGATAACCGACTTGGCCGGGGCATTGCCGGGCAGGCGAGCGCCGGGCATGCTGCCAACATCGGCCCAGAGGGAGCCGAGAGCGGAGCCGAGAAAGCCGCCGGCCGAGCGAACCATGAAAGCGCGGCGATCAATTCGGCCACAGGGGTAAATTTTGCTCAGGTCCATTTTGCTCAGATCACCATCCTCATCTCACATAAACGAATTCGTCAAGATTGAAGAGAAGCCAGGCGAGGCCCTTGAGGCGGCTCTGGTCGTCTGAGACGTAGGTGAGAGCGCGATCGAGTTCGGCAGGCGATGGAGCGCGGCCGAGGGTGGTGCGATAGGCAAGATTGATCGCGCCGGGCAGATTGCCTCCACTCTGGCTGAGGACTCTGTCGGCGAGTTTGGCGGATTCTTCTTCAATCAGCTCGTTGTTCATGGTGAACAGCGCTTGCGGGGCAGTTACGGTTTGTGTGCGGATGGGGCAAGGAGTGCGCCCGTCGTCTACATCGAAAGCGGTCAGGAAGTTATTCATAACGTCAGTGCTGGGAATGTAGCCGCGCACCAGATACATGCCGCGGCGGTTGGTGCGGGGATCAGTCGGGCCCGCACCTTGGAGGAAGATCGCCTGCTTTTTATCCGGAACGGAGAGCCGGAACGACTTGCCGCCGACGGAGAGGTCAAGATCGCCGGCCGCGTAGTGGATGGAATCCCAGATGGGCTCCGCTTCGAGGCGCTGGAGACGGAAACGCCACAGATAGGAATTTCTTGCGTCAGCCTTGGTATTGGCGGCAAAATAATTTGGGTCGGCCTTGGAAGAGAGTTGATAGGTATCGGAAGTGACGATCAACTTATGCAGCCACTTCATGCTGTAATCGTGAGCAATGAATTCGGAGGCCAGATAATCGAGTAGTTTTTGATTGACGGGTTTTCCGCCGAGCATGCCGAAGTCGCTGGTGACACGCTGCAGGCCTTCACCAAAGTGCCAGCCCCAAATGCGGTTCACGGCAACGCGGGCAAAGAGAGGGTTTTTGGCGTCGGTCAGCCATGCGGTAAAAGCTTCGCGGCGGCCATCGCGGAAGTCAAAGCCAGAGGGCTCGAAGGGGAAGCCGGGCTGTACTGACTTGTCGAGCTCGGGACGCTTAGGATCGCCAGTGGTGAGGACATAGCTTTTCTCTTTGAGGAGGTCTTTGTCTTCCTCGACAGTCCAATAGGACGGAAGGGCGGGAACATCTCCGAGATTCTCTTTCTGCTTGAGGAGGGCCGAATACCGATCGGCTTCCTCCTTGGGCATGATCGCCTTGATTTTGGAGGGATCGATGCGGAGCACGGGGTAGTAATCGTCAAAGGTTTTCTGTTCGGCGGGGGTACGATCGCGCTCGGGTTTTCTGACGATGGCCTGGACTTCGGGGGTGAGCAGCGCCACGCGCTCCTCGAATAGCCGGGTCCGATACCCGTGGGTGAGCTCCTCGATCCGGGCATTGACGGGAGCAAGCTGTTGCTTGAGCAGATCGCGTTTCCGGCCGTCCTCGAGGATCTCAGCCGGGGTCGCGAGCATGACATTCCTGAGGACTAAAGGATCGAAGATCGCCTTCATTGCATAGAAATCTTTTTGGGTAATAGGGTCGAACTTGTGGTCATGGCACTTGGCGCAACCCACGGTCATACCCATGAAGGCGGTGGAAATGGTCTCGACGGCGGAAAAAGAGACATTGCGATCCGTGTCTTTTCCATCGAGCGCGGCGCGGGCGAGGAATCCAAGAGCAAATGTGTCGGCGACGGGGCCGGCAACTTTGGCGCGGCTCCCGAAATCATTGGTGACCGTTTCGGGCGCGTAGCGGTTTCCCAGAATTTGCGCGCGGACGAACTGGTCATAGGGCATGTCGTTGTTGAGAGCGTCAATGACCCAGTCGCGCCAGAGATAGACGCTGGCAGCGGCGGGCATTACTCCGCCATCCGCGCCATCGAGATCGGCATAGCGAAGAACATCGAGCCAATGGCGCCCCCAGCGGACACCGTGCTGCTCATCGGCGAGGAGCCGGTCGACGACTTTTTCGTAGGCAAAGGGAGATGAGTCGTTGATGAAAGCTTCCTGCTCATCGACGGTGGGCGGGATGCCGATCAAGTCAAAGTAGACGCGGCGCAGAAGAGTGAGCTTGTCGGCCTTGGGGGAGGGATGGAGGCCCTTCTCTCTATAGACGGCGGCGACGAAGGCATCAATTGGATTCTGCGAAGAGCCTGCTGAATCCTGGGAAGCGTTTATGCCGGCGGGAACGTCGGGTTTTACGATGGGCTGCAACGACCAGAGGCGCGCGGCACGCTTGGCGAACTTTTCCTCCAACGATTCCTTGGGGGCATCGGCGGCATGCAGGGCGCGAGCCAGCGGCAGGCAAGTGAGCAACAACAGGGGCGCGCAACTTCGGAACCAGCTACACACGATTTCTCTTATTATCACTGATTGACAGCCGCGGCGACCATCTCGAGAACCCTTCTGACGCCTTGGTCGACGCCAATGGGGCCATCGCTGAACTGGGTGGAGGGGGCGGGTTTCCAGGTGTCGCGAGAGCCGTCATAGGGGTAGTGCTGGGGAATTCCAGTTACTTCGGGGTCGTATTGGGAATCGTTGCCGGCCATTTTGTAGATGACGAGATCGAGAGAAGGAACGATCATGATGCCGAATCCGCCGGCGCCGGATTTGAAAAAGGCGTCGCGAGGCGCGCCAGCCACGTGGCCATCGGCGTTCACCTCAAACATGAGGCTGAAAGGGGCGTGCTTCTGGTAAGGCGAAGGCCGGCCGCACTCGGCGACATAATCCGCCGGCACAAGCTGCTGGGCGCCCCAACGGCCGTGATGCAGCAGCAGATAACCAAAGCGTAATGCATCGGTGGAGCGGAGGGCGATGTCACCGCCGCCGGGAGTATGCGGCAACGTAATGCCATTTCGATGCCTTCCATAACCCCAGGTCCCCCAGCCCATCGGTTGCGCCAATTTCAGGCCAATATACTGCTGCATTTCCATGCCGGTGACGTGCCTGAGGACGATGGAGGCGACGTGCGGGGAGGAGGAAGCATAAGAGTAACCCCCACCGGGGTCGGTCCAGAGCGGGGTGCGGAGAGCGTTGCCATCCTGGTCGGCGGGATCCGTGGGGCTGGGAAGGGGATCGAGTTTGAAAGACGGCTGGAAGTTCACGAAGCCGGGATTCGAGCCCTCGCCATGGAAGCCTGCGGCCATCGAGAGTAATTGCCCGATGGTGATAGCGGCTTTTCGGGGATCGTCTAGGGGGATGGCTTCGGGTAGGAACTTTTCCGTGAAGACCTTTTGATCGAGACCGTCGGGCAACCGATCGCGGCTATCGCGGAGCATGATTCCGCAGGCAATGCTGGTGTAGGCCTTGCCGACGGAGGCCAAGGTGGGGATGGCTTCGCGATTGCCTTTGCCATAGTATTTCTCGTAGACGAGCCAACCGTGGCGGACGACGACCAAGCCACCATGCTGGCTGCTCCGCTGGGCATAGTCAAAGGCCTGATCGAGCTTTGTGAGATCCATTCCGGCAAGCTTGCGGATGGTCGCGGCGTCGGTTAAGGTTCTCCATCCACCAGCGCTATCGGGAGGCGGGAAGTAATCGTCGGATGCGGCGGTGAGGGCTGGAATGAGGAGTAGGAGGAGGAAGAGCGCAAAATATTGCTTCATGGGCCGTTGGGCGCGATCAAGTAAGCTGTGGACGGAAAGTCCCGCACCGGCAAGAGTATCACTTTGGCAGGCGACAAGATCGCCCGCCCCACGGGTAGGCTGTTACTCTGGGGGGCGTTCGGGTGGTGCACTGATGAAGATTCTTAGCGGCGGTTGCCGCGTTTACTCGGCCGACGATGGGCGGCTTTCCACTTTCGGCAACTGGACGGCCCGGACCGTGATTTCCAAAGACAGCGGCGCCCAGCGGATCACACTGACGGTAAGTGACTACGTTTCGGGCGTCTCGCCGGCGGTGCTGAATCCGCGGGCCGAAGAGGTTCTCTACGTCGCCAGTGGCGAAGGAATATGCCGCATCAGCGGATTCGAGTACGCGGTCAGTTCCGGGGTCGCGATTTTTGTTCCGCCAGCAGCGGTCTACGAGGTTGAGAACACCGGCGTGGAGTCACTTCGACTGATCAGCTCGTGTTGCCCGGAGGACCCCCAGCGTCGCATCGTCGACGGGCCGGTTGGAGCGGCGTCTTCGCAGGCGAAACCGCCTGAGACACTACGAACCGGCGAGCCGCCGCCGCTGGTGGTGCGCGAAAATCTTCGCAAAGAAATTCGAGCCACGGAAGACCGGGTGTTCCGATATCTGGTCCACACGGACCTTGGCTGCAAGCAGATCACGCAGTTTGCGGGATGGATTACGCCGAGCAAAGCTCCCGTCCACTACCACAATTACGAAGAAGGCATTTTCATCCTGGAAGGCAACGGGATAGTGCACACCGACGGCGGATCCTGTGAATTCGGGCCTGGCAGCAGTATTTACTTTCCCATCGGCGTGCGCCATTGCGTAGAAAATCCGGGAACCTCCACCATCAAGCTGCTGGGGGCGTTCTATCCCTCGGGCAGCCCTGGCGAAGCTTATGAGCCGGGCGAGGCCTCCTAATTACCTAACCGCGAACGTGCGGGCATTGCGCGAGACGCCATAGGGTAAGCTGAGTCATTCGTGACGAAGTGACACTTGCTTTCATGGGGAGAAATTTCTTGCGCAGCCTAATTGCTTCTGTTGTTGCGGCTTGTTTTTCAGTTGGCGCGATTGCCCAGGATGCGGCGCAGTCGCCCTCCACGCCAGCGGCATTGCTTGGCTTCACGCCGAAATCCACTGTGACGGAACAGGATTGGGAGAAGCGCTTTCGCGCCATTCCAGAGGCGCAGCGCATTCATGCCAACATGGTGCAGCTTGCCAGCCATCCCCACAACGTGGGTTCAGAGGCTCAGCGGAAGAATGCGGAGTGGCTTGTGGCCCGCTACAAGGAGTGGGGATGGGAGGCGCACATTGAGCAATTCGACGTGCTCTATCCGACACCCAAAGCCCGCGTTCTGGAAATGGTTTCGCCCACAGCATTCACGGCTAAGCTTGACGAGCCGCCGCTCGCGCCCGACCCGTACACACACGAAAAGGCGACGCAGCTTCCGGGATACAACATCTATTCGGCCGATGGCGATGTCACCGGACCGTTGGTTTACGTGAACTATGGCATGCCCACGGATTATGAGGAGCTGGAGCGAAACGGAATCTCGGTGAGCGGGGCCATTGTCATCGCGCGCTATGGCGGCGGCTGGCGCGGCTTGAAACCCAAGCTGGCATATGAGCACGGCGCGATTGGTTGCATCATCTATTCCGATCCGGCTGATGATGGCTACGTGCAAGGCGACGTTCTGCCAAAAGGCCCCATGCGCCCTCCCTACGGAGTGCAGCGCGGAAGCGTTGCGGATACGACGCTCTATTCGGGCGATCCGCTCACACCTGGAATCGGCTCCGTGCCGGGCGCGAAACGGCTGAAAATCTCGGAAGCCCCTACGTTGATGAAAATTCCGGTGCTGCCCATTGGCTACGGAGATGCGCAGCCGATGCTGGCGGCGCTCGAGGGACGCGTTGTGCCGGCGGCGTGGCGCGGCGGGCTGCCGCTCACGTATCACTTTGGCCCTGGACCGGCGAAGGTTCATTTGAAGCTGGCGTTCAACTGGGACACCAAGCCTGTTCTGGATGTGATCGCGACGATGAAGGGATCTGAAGAACCCGACGTTTGGATTGTTCGCGGCAACCACTATGACGGATGGGTGAATGGCGCGGACGATCCTATCTCGGGGCAGTCGGCGCTTCTCGAAGAAGCGCGGGCGCTGGGCGAGCTTCGAAAACAGGGATGGCAGCCCAAGCGGACGCTGATCTACACGGCTTGGGATGGCGAGGAGCCGGGCTTAATTGGTTCAACCGAGTGGGCCGAAACGCATGCGGACGATTTGCTCAAGCATGCGGCCCTTTACGTCAACTCGGACGAGAATGGGCGCGGCTTCTTTGGCGCCGGCGGATCACATTCGCTCGAGCTGTTGGTTAACGACGTCGTGAAAGACATCACCGACCCGGAGACGCACGTGTCGGTTTGGAAGCGCCAACAAGCTGCGCTTCTGTTGCGCGGGGGACGGAGACCGGGTGCGGCCCGCGCCGGTGGCGGAAACGAGATGTTGAAGCGCGGCACTCTTCCGATTGAGGCGATTGGAAGCGGTTCCGATTTTGCGGCTTTCATCGATCATTTGGGGATTGCTTCGCTGAATGTCGGGTACGGCGGAGAGGATCGTGGCGGCACCTATCATTCGGCTTACGACACGCCTTGGTTTACAGATCAGTTTGGCGACAAGAATGAGGTGTATGGACCGATTCTGGCCCAGACCGCGGGCACGCTAGTCATGCGGATGGCTGACGCCGACATCCTGCCTTACGATTTCAAGATTCTCGCGGAAACGGTGAAAGGATACAACGCGGAGTTGAAGAGCCTGGTGAAGTCGCTCCAAGACGACGCGGAGACGCGAAAGCGGAATATTGATTTGGGTCTGTATACGCTGACCGACGATCCGCAAAATCCGACGCATGCGCCAGGATCGCTGAATCCGCCTCCTGCAATGAATTTCTCGGCCCTAGACGATTCCATAGCGGCGCTCGAGAAGGCAGCTTCCGATTTCAATCTAGCCGAGGCGAAAATCGCGACCCTTTCGCCCGAGAAGCGCAAGGCGTTGAATGCAGAGTTAGCGCTTGCGGAGCGTAAGCTGACCAGCGATCAGGGGTTGCCGCGGCGGCCTTGGGTGAAGCACGTGCTGTACGCGCCCGGCGTCTATACCGGCTATGGCGCAAAAACCATCCCTGGAGTGCGGGAAGCGCTGGAACAGGGCCGGTTCGAGGAAGCGCAGGGACAGATCGCGGTTGTGGCGAAGGCGCTGCAAAATGAGGCGGCTTATATTGATTCGATTGCTGGGGAGTTTGGTGGTCAATAGACGGGGTAAAAAAGGGAACGAGCGGGCAAACGCTCCCTCACGGTCGCGTCTCGGCTAGCGGTCTTAGTTAGAGGCCGAAGCAGAGAATGTTTGGGCCGGCTGCGACGGCTACGTACTGATTGCCGCCCACAGTGAACGTCATGGGCGAGGCTTTCATGCGAACGTTGGTCTGATAGTGCCAGAGCGTTTTGCCGTTGCGCTCATCGACCGCCGCGAAGCCTCCGTTGGGCTGGCCGTAGAAAATCAGGCCTCCGGCTGTAGCGAGAACGCCAGTCCAGGTTTTTGCGCGCGCGGCGCCGGGTTGCGGAATTTCCCAAACAATAGCGCCCGTCTCTATGTTGACCGCTCGCAGGAAGTGCTGGCCGGTCTGTTCCGGGTAGCCGCCAGGGTGGTCGCCGACGCATTCTTCGAGCGCCATGAAGTAGTAGAGATGCGTCTGAGGAGAAAACGCCGTTGAGTCCCAATTGGCGGCATCGCTGGGGCAGCCTCGCGGATGTTTCAGAACCGGGCGGCCATCGGGCGCAATGCTCGAGGCCCAATCCACACGCCGGAGAAAAGGTGTCGCCTGAAGCACTTTGCCGTCGGTCCGATCCAGCACATAGAAGAAGCCATTGCGGTCGGCGTGAAGGATTAGTTTGGAGGGCTTGCCCTTATAGACGGTATCCACCAGGACATTGGGCTCGGTGGCATCGCGATCATTCAGATCGTGGGGCGTGAATTGGTAGTACCACTTGAGATCGCCGGTGGTGGCGTTGAGGGCCAGAACGCAGTCGGTATAGAGGTTGTCGCCGGGCCGGCCGGCATCGTCGGAATCCGGCCAGGGATTGCCGGTGGCCCAGTAGAGGGTGTCGGTTGACGGGTCGTAAGAGCCGGTGAGCCAGGTGGAGCCGCCGCCCGCGATTGGTTCGGAGCCTTTCCAGGTTTCAATGCCGGGCTCGCCGCGGCGCGGCACGCTCCAATGCCGCCAGACCAGCGCGCCGGTATCGGCGTTGAAAGCGGCGACGAAGCCGCGTATGCCCGAGTCAGCGCCCGAGACGCCGGCGATCACGGTGTGGTTGACAACCAGGGGCGCCATCGTGCCGCCGTACGGTTGACCTTCTGTATCGGACGCCATGGGGCTTTCCCAGAGCAGTTTGCCGGTGGCGCGGTCAAGCGCCAGCAGATGAGCGTTGTCAGTTACAAAGTAGACCTTGTCGTTCAGAATGGCAACGCCGCGGTTGGTGCCAAGCCTTGCATCGCCGACCATACCCGCGCTGGCCGGACGCGAATAATGCCAGAGCGGATTGCCTGAGAGAGCGTCGATGGCGAAGACCTGATTCGGGCCGGTTACATAGAGCACACCGTCCGCGGCGAGAGGCGTTACTTCCAGGCCGAAGTATTGAATCGGGAAAACCCACTTCAACTTCAGCGACGAAACATTCGCGGTGTCGATCTGTTTGAGCGGACTGTAGCGATTAGCCGAATAATTTCCGTTATAGGTGAGCCAGTCACCGGGTTGCGGCGCGCCCCAAGTGATCTTGCGCACGGGTTCCGAGGCAGTGACGGTCCCGACAATGGTTTCGACATTCAAATCGTGAAGATATTCAACCAGCGCGGTCGAATCTTCGCGGGATAAATCGCCAAACGAAGGCATACCCGCGGCAATGTTGCCATGCTCGAGGTAGGCACGCAGTTGGCCGGCGGATTGTTCCGCCACGCGCGGATTCATGGCCAGCCCGGGCGCTTTGGCGGTACCGCGCGCATCCTCCCCATGGCAGGCCGCGCAATTGCGGACGAACAATTGCCGGGGCGAGGCGGGTCGAGATTGCGCTTGCTGAGGCAACAGCAGACATAAGAGACCAAATGCGAGCATGGCGCGTCCTCCTTTTGACGTGTGGGGTTTCGAAAAAGCGCGCGATCTGGGGATTGCATTTGCCAGCACCGCTTCTTATTCTTAAGTAAATCAGTATAAGCATGAGTCAACTTAAGATGCGGGGGCATAATGCGACTCTTTTTTCTTCTCGCCGGCGCTGCCGCGGGGTGTGTACTGTTTGCACAACCTCCGAATGGCGCTCAAGTTCAGCCACCAGACGCGCCAAAACCGGTGTATCGGGTGGACGTGATTTCGCGCACGGTGAAGGCCGTGAGCTACCGGAACCGCAGCGGCTGGACGCGCCTTGATTTCAAGGGCACCTCGCTCGCTCCAGAGGTTAAAGGGAAGATCGAGGTCAACAGCCGAAAGGGCTACATCCAGGTAAAGGCTTCGATCCGGAATCTTCCGCCGGCCACCAAGTTCGGCGGAAGCTACCTTGCGTACGTGCTTTGGGCCATCACACCCAATGGCAACACCAAGAGCCTGGGCGAATTTCTGGTGAACGGCGAGGGCGATGCGTCGCTGAACGTGACCACAAATCTCCAGGCCTTCGGTCTGATTGTGACTGCGGAACCGTATTTCGCCATTAGCCAGCCGAGCGATGTGGTTGTGGCTGAGAACGTGGTCCGCGAGGACACCTTGGGCAAAACCGAAGCGATGGAAGCCACCTACGCCCTTCTGCCCCGCGACTCGTATCCCGTGCTGGGGCCGGGCGTGGCAATGCCGCAGCCACCAGATAAGGATGTCCCCCTCGAACTGTACGAGGCGCGCAACGCTCTTGCCGTGGCACGGCGGGTGGGCGCGGAGGAGTATAGCGGGAAGACGTTCGAGACGGCAGCCAGTCTGCTGGAACAAGCCGAGAAGTATCAGGAACGCAGGGCGGGCCGGAAGCCGGTGACAATGACGGCCCGGGAATCGGCGCAGTGGGCTGAGGATGCCCGGCTGATCGCGGTTCGAGAAGCGCGCGAGGCCGCACTGCGAAAGGAACGAGCCGATGCGGCCGCGCGCGAGGCGGGTGCTGTTGCCCGGGAGGGCGCCGCTGTCGCCGAGGCGAACGCTTTGCGCAGCCGGCTTCGCGCGCAGTTGAACGTGATCGCCGAAACGCGCGATACGGCTCGCGGACTCGTCGTCAACCTGAATGGCGGTGTGCTTTTTGACATCGGGAAATTCGATCTGAGGGTTGGGGCGCGCGAGAAGCTCGCAAAGATCAGCGGCGTCGTGGAGGTTCACCCGGGGCTGGTTTTGCGGATCGAGGGCCACACCGACAGCACGGGTGCGGAAGATCTGAACCAGAGACTTTCAGAGCGTCGAGCCGGCTCCGTGCGCGATTACCTGATTTCTCAGGGCGTTTCGCCGAATTCCATTTCCGCCGCGGGCTTTGGCAAGAGCCGTCCGGTGGCGTCCAACAGCACGGCGAGCGGGCGTCAGTTGAACCGCCGCGTGGAGATCGTGGTTACAGGCTCGGTCATTGGGTCGACCTCATCGGTACAGGGTTCGGACGCGGCCAAACTTCAGAAGTAGGCGCGCCGCGCCGGTTTCGCTATTCATGTCAGTGTGACTTAAACAAGACAACACGAGCGGGTATAGTGGTCTCATAACTCGACGTGCTGTTTGTCGCGCAAAGCCGCGGGCTAAGCGCGTCTAGCGAGAATAGCGCATGAAACCGAAGCCAAAAGCGGAGATAAAGAACCGGCTGGCAGAGCTCAGGAGAAAGCGCGGCATCGCAGCAGTTTCACTGGCTCGCATCGCTGGCGTCAGCCGGCAGACAATTTATGCCATTGAAGCAGGCAGTTATGTCCCCAACACAGAGGTAGCGCTTCGGCTTGCGCGGGCGCTCGAGGCAGGCGTGGAGGAAGTGTTCTGCCTGGCGGACGGGCGACAGGCCGCAGACGCCCGGAGCGAATTGGCCCTTTCGTTGCCGGGCTGCGAACCACCGCAAGCTGATCAGTCGGTTCAATTGTGTCGCGTGGGCAAGCGCCTCATGGCCATCGCACCGTCTTCCGCCGCGTGGTATTTGCCGACGAGCGATGGGGTGGTGACCGGGAAGCCCGGAAAAGATGGAAAAACCACGGTTGAGATCCACCCTGAACACGAATTGGGTAATCGCATTCTCGTTGCAGGGTGCGATCCAGCGATATCCGTTCTAGCCCGACATCTGCAGCCGGCGGGCATCGAATTGGTGCTGGTTCACAGGAATAGCTCACAGGCTTTGCAACTGCTAAAGAAGGGCGCAGTGCACATTGCGGGCGTGCATCTGAAAGACGAAGCTAGCGGCGAGTCGAACATTCCGGAAATCAAGCGTCAATTCCCAAATGGCGCGATCGCGGTGATCTCGTTTTCGGTTTGGGAAGAGGGAATCGTCACGGCGCGAGGCAATCCGAAGCGGATCGATGGGGTTGCCGATCTGGCCCGGCCCGACATCTCATTAATGAACCGCGAAAGCGGCTCGGGGAGCCGGATTCTGCTGGACTCTCATCTCAAGCGCCTGGGGATTTCTGGCCGACGCGTTCGCGGCTATGACCAGATCGCACTCGGGCATCTTCCGGCGGCCTGGCAAGTGCGCTGCGGCGTGGCGGACTGCTGTATTGCGACGCGGGCGGCGGCGAAGATATATGGCCTGAGCTTTTCCCCTCTGGTAAGCGAGCGATACGACTTTGCGATTCGCAAGAAGCATTTGGACTTGCCAACCCTTCAAACCTTGCTCGATGCCCTCAACCGATCGCGTTTTCGGCGCGAACTCGAGAGCTTTGGCGGCTACGACACTAAGACCACTGGTCAGCGCATGCTGTAACTGTTGCCGCCGTCCGGAGGCTTCATAGCTTGCTTTGAATTCTGGAATGCGCTAGGCTCTCTTTTACAAGACAGCTACATCTTTAAAAGACACCCTGGCTATGACTTTTCACAAACGTTTGGCCGTATGCATGAGCCTCGTGTGGTTTGCGGTGGGGGCGTTCCACGCGTGGGCCCAAGCGGGGGCGAGCCTTTCCGGCGTGGTGACGGACCAAACCGGCGCAGCCCTTCCCGATGTCGCGGTGACAATCAAAAACGTCGACACAGGCGCAACGCGCACGATCGAAACTGACGGCGGAGGCCGCTATCAAGCTTCGGGCCTGACTCCTGGACGTTTCGAAATTCGAGCGGCAAAACAAGGGTTTGCCCATGAGACGCGCACAGGACTCAGGTTGGCGGTTGGCCAGGACGCCACGCTCGACTTTGAAATGCAGCTCAGCGGCGGCGGAGCCCGCGCGAACGGCCACGAGGCCGCCAACGCCGATGGAGCGCTGACCTGGCATGGCATCACGCTGTACGGTGCGTATGACGTCGGCGTCGGCTGGGTCAGCCACGGCTTACCGGAAAACGCCACTAACTATGAAGGCGAATCTCTGGTGAACCGAAACGGCTATCAGCATCGATTCCTCATCGCGCCGAACAACCTGCAGCAGACGGGTCTGGGCATCCGGGGCAAGGAAGAGCTTTGGCATGGCTGGTCGGTTGTGTTCAACGCTTCAACCGGCATCAATCCGCAGTCTGGCCAGCTCGCCAACGCGTCAGCCACCGACATCGGCAACAACGGCCTTCCCAGAAAGAGCTATTCGATAGCTATCGACGGCGCGCGCGCGGGCCAACCCCTCAACGACGAATATTATGCCGGTATATCGTCCGCGGATTTTGGCACGCTGACCTTCGGCCGCCAGCGCTCTCTCGGTACGGATGCAATGCTCCTTTACGATCCGGCCGGCGGCAGCTATGCGTTTTCGTACATCGGGTATAACGGCACGATGGCCGGCGGCGGCGACACTGAGGACTCCCGTTGG